>Ga0209210_1000594_pt1 | contig 36971 bp, 42 predicted proteins | sample RifGroA1_FD_183991 | JGI IMG/M metagenome (GOLD analysis project Ga0209210, IMG submission 183991) | Contaminated groundwater microbial communities from Rifle, Colorado, USA - Rifle Groundwater A1 (SPAdes) (version 2) | ecosystem: Environmental > Aquatic > Deep subsurface > Groundwater >...
CCGGGGGGCCGGCCGGGACCGGCAGCACACGACCATGAAGCTGAACAAGATCGTATTGGCATTTTCAGGGGGGCTGGATACGTCCTTCTGCGTCCACTACCTCAAGGAGACATACGGCTGCGAGGTCGTCACCGTCACCGTGGATACCGGGGGCTTCTCCGGGGAGGAGCTGGCCGGGATAGCCGCGAAGGCGAAGAAACTCGGGGTGGCGAAGCATTGCGCGATAGACGCGAAGAAGGAGCTGTTCGACCGGTTCCTCACGTACCTCATCAAGGGGAACGTCCTGCGCGGCGGCGTGTACCCGCTATCCGTGTCTGCCGAGCGGGTGATCCAGGCGGAGAAGATCGCGCAGGTCGCCCTCAAAGAGAAGGCGGACGCGTTGGCGCACGGCTCCACAGGGGCGGGAAACGACCAGGTGCGCTTCGATGTCGCGTTCCGCGTGCTCGCCCCTGGATTGAAGATCATCGCGCCCATACGGGAGCTGTCCATCACCCGGAAGCAGGAAGCGGAGTTCCTCGCGAAGAAGGGTTTCCCGGTAGAAGCGAAGACAACGTCCTATTCCGTCAACAAGGGCATGTGGGGCACCACCATCGGCGGCAAGGAGACCCACGACACGTGGAAGGAAATCCCCGAGGAAGTCTTTTCCAGGACCAGCGCCATTGCGGATGCGCCGTCCGCGCCGGAATATCTCACGCTCACGTTCGACAAAGGGGTCCCGATCAAGCTGAACGGCAAGAAGCTCAATGGGGTGGAGATGCTCGGGGCGCTTGACGCGATCGCGGCCAAGCACGGCGTGGGGAAGGGAGTCCATATCGGGGACACCATCCTCGGCATCAAGGGGCGGATAGCGTTCGAGGCCGGCGCCCCGCTCATCCTGATCAAGGCGCATCGCGAGCTGGAGAAGCTCGTGCTCACCAAGTGGCAGTCATTCTGGAAGAACCAGCTGTCTGAGTTCTACGGCAACCTGCTGCACGAGGGCCTGTACTTCGACCCGGTGATGCGGGACATCGAGAAGATGCTCGACAGCAGCCAGTCTGCGGTGTCGGGAGAGGCGAAGGTCAAGCTCCACAAGGAGGAGTTCATGGTCGTCGGATGCAAAAGCGGGTTTTCCCTGATGGACCAGAAGGTCGCGACGTACGGGGAGGAGAACGCCTTCTACGACGGCCGCGACGCGGAAGGGTTCAGCAAGATCTACGGATTGCAGGGCATATTGGCGAAGGGCAGGAAGGGAGGGCGCTGAGAACATGGCAAGGAAGATAAAAGTCCACAAGATCGCGAGCATCGCCGGGAACCTCAAGCTGAAGAAGGAAGTCGATGTCATCGACGCCATCGAGGCGAAAGCAGGGAGCATCATCGTCGTCAAGGCGCTCGAGGAGAAGAGCGTGTACAACCAGGTAGAGATCACCACCGGGCGCATGGTGCGGATATCGAAGGATGACATCCTCGTCGTTGCCCTGGGGAACCGCCGGGCACTGAAAGGGTTTGTCGGCAACGTGCCCAAGCAGGTCAAGGTAGGGGATACGCTGGACATCCTCAACCTCGGCGGGGTGGTCGGCGTCTGCGAGTCCGCGCTCGAGGAGCTGGGCAAGCCCATCAAGGTGGAAGTGCTCGGGGCAGTGGCCGTCAACGGCAAGCAGGCAAGCACGTTCATGAACGCCATTCCGCCGAAGGGCGAGCTGAAGGGCAGCGCCCCGCTGGTCGTGATATCAGGGACGAGCATGAGCACGGGAAAGACCACGGTGGCGTGCGAGATCATCCAGCACCTGAGCAAGAAAGGCTACACCATCGCCTCGGCGAAGCTCACCGGGGTATCGCTGCTCAGCGACACCCTCAACATGGAGGACAACGGCGCCCAGCTCTCCCTGAGCTTCCTGCACGCGGGGCTGACGTCGAGCATCAAGAGCGACGACATCGCCGCGGTGGCCAAGGGCATCCTGCACGAGCTGAACAAGATAAAGCCGGACTTCATCGTGCTCGAGCTGGGAGACGGCATCATGGGCGAGTATGGCGTGCAGGAGATCCTGCAGGACAAGCAGATCATGGGCTTCGCGAAGGTGCATATCGTGTGCGCGTTCGATCCGGTGGGCGCGTGGGGAGCGGTGCAGCAGTTCAAGAAGCTCGGATTGGCGATAGACGTGTTCAGCGGCCTCGTGGCCGCGACGAGCATCGGGGTTGAGCTCATCAAGAAGCAGAACGGCATTGAGGCCATCAACGCCAAGAGCAACCCGGACAAGATGGCCGCGTTCGTCGAGCATAAGCTGGGGCTGTCACCATGAGCATCAAAAAAATCAAGGCATCCGTCATCGGGGGATCGGGGTACGGGGGCAGCGAGCTGCTGCGGTTCCTGGTCCATCACCCGAACGTGGAGCTGGCATTCGTCACCTCGCGCACCCATGCCGGGAAGAAGCTCAGCGCGGTGCACAAGAACCTCCTGAAGGCCACGGACATGGCGTTCACGGACACGCCGCCGGGCAAGGCAGCGGCGGCCTCGGACGTGGTGTTCTTCGCCATGCCGCATGGCGTCTCGATGGGGGTTGCCAAGGGAATCATGGGCAAGACCAAGATCATCGACCTCAGCGGGGATTTCCGGCTCGCGGACGCCGCTTCCTATGATGCCCATTACGGATATGCGCACAAAAATCCGGCGCTGCTCAAGGAGTTCGCCTACGGGCTCACCGAGCTCAACAAGAATGCCATCGAGAAGGCGCAGAACGTGGCCTGCCCGGGATGCTTCCCCACGGGAGCGCTCCTCGCGCTTGCCCCTCTCGCGGCGAAGAAGCTGCTGCCGAAATACGTGGTCATAGATTCCAAGACCGGCTCCTCCGGATCAGGCTCGACTCCCTCGGCGGCGACACACCATCCCTCGCGCGCCAATAACGTCAAGGCGTACAAGGTGTTCTCGCACCAGCACGAGCCGGAGATCGTGCAGGAACTCTCCAAGTTCGGATGCTCTCCCGAGGTTTCGTTCGTCACCCACTCCGTGCCCACGGTGCGGGGCATCTTCACCACCATCCACTTCCTGGCGGAGAAGCCGCTGAAGGCGGAGGAACTGAAGAAGATGTATGCCTCGTTCTACAAGGACAGCTTCTTCGTGCGGATAGTGGACGGCTCCCCTGAAAATTCCTTTGTCGCGGGCACGAACTTCGCGGATATCTCCGTCTTCTGCAAGGGGAAGAAGGTGGCGGTGATGTCCGCCATCGACAACCTGGTGAAAGGAGCCGCAGGACAGGCCATCCAGAACATGAACCTCATGTTCGGGCTCGACGAGAAAACCGGGCTGCTCTTCCCCGGCACCAACCCGTGAGGCACGACCATGGACAAGACGCTGCTCATGCGGAAGGAGGATGCCTACCAGCTCAACACCTACAAGAAATTCCCCCTCGTGCTGGTGAAGGGCAAAGGCATGTACGTGTCCGATGCGGACGGCACCCGGTACCTTGACTTCTACGGCGGCCATGCGGTCGCGCTCACCGGGCATTGCCATCCGAAGGTCATCGCCGCCCTCAAGAAGCAGCTGGACAAGCTCCTGTTCTATTCCAACGTGGCGTACAGCGACATCCGCGCAGAGGCGGCGGAAGCGCTCATCTCTGCAGCGCCGGGGTTCGGCAAGGTGTTCTTCTGCAACTCTGGAGCAGAGGCGAACGAGGCCGCGATGCGCGTGGCCAAAAAATTCACGGGCAAGAAGGGCATCATCGCCATGAAGGGCGGGTTCCACGGCCGCACCACGGGGGCATTGAGCGCCACCGGCATCGGGAAGTACCGGACAGGGGAGCTCCTTTCCAGCGTCAGCTTCGCGGAATTCGGGAGCATCGAGAGCGTGAAATCCCTTCTCGCCCCCGATACCGCGGCCATCATCCTCGAGCCCATCCAGAGCATGGCAGGGGTCAATGCCGCGGGCAAGGGATACTACAAGGGGCTGCGCGAGCTGTGCGACAGCAAGGGCATCATGCTCATCTTCGACGAGGTGCAGACCGGATTCGGGCGGACAGGCAAGATGTTCGCGGCGCAGGCGTTTGGCGTGGCGCCGGACATCATCACCCTGGCCAAGGGCATCGCCTCAGGGGTGCCGATGGGGGCAGTGCTGCTCCGGGAAAAGGTGGCGAAGACCATCGCCTACGGCGAGCTCGGCTCCACGTTCGGCGGCTCTCCGCTGGCATGCGCCGGGCTGAAGGCCACCATCGAGGTCATCGCAGACGAGAAGCTCGCGGAGAACGCGCATGCCATGGGCATGTACATCAAGAAGACATTTTCCGGCATGAAAGGGCTTGTCCGTGTCAGGGGAGAAGGGCTGCTGCTCGGGCTGGAGTTCGGGCATGACGTGTCGGGAATCGCGGCCGCGCTGCTCAAGGAGAACATCATCGTGTCAACGTCAGAAGCGAAGAACGTGCTGCGCCTGCTTCCGCCGCTCATCATAGGAAAAACGCATGTGGACACGCTCCATCGTGCAATGGAAAAGGTGCTTCAGGATGGCCACTAAGGAACAAAAACGGGATTTCATCACGTTCAACGACTGGACGAAGGAGGAGATGGAGCAATTGATCGGCAAGGCGATAGCGCTCAAGAAATCTGGCTATGCGGCCGGAAACGGAAAGAAGCCGTTTGAGGGCAAGATCCTCGCGATGGTGTTCTTCAACTCCTCGCTGCGCACCCGGACATCGCTGCAGGCGGGCATGCACAAGCTCGGCGGGACCGCGCTTGACCTCGCCATCGGCCAGGGCGTGTGGGACCTCGAGCACCGCGAGAACGCGGTCATGGACGGGAAGGCGGCAGAGCACATCAAGGATGCCGCGAAGGTGCTCTCGCGCTACTGCGACGCCATCGGCGTGCGGAAGTTCCCGGAGATGAAGGACTGGCAGGAGGACAGGAAGGACGGCGTGGTGCGGGGCTTCGCGAAATATGCCGACGTGCCGGTCATCAACCTCGAATCGGGCATGGAGCATCCGTGCCAGGCGCTCGCTGATCTCATGACGATGAAAGAGGCGCTCGGCAGCCTCAAGGGAAAGAAGGTGCTGCTCACGTGGACATACCATCCGAAGGCGTTGCCGATGGCCGTGCCCAATTCCGTGGCGCTGGCCGCGGGCAAGATGGGGATGGACCTCACCATCGCCTGCCCGAAGGGGTTCGAGCTCGATGATGCCATCATGAAAACAGTGCAGAAGAGCTGCTCCCTGAACAAGGCGAAGCTGGAAGTCGTCCATGGGCAGGAGAAGGCGTACAAGGGCGCTGACGTGGTGTACGCGAAGAGCTGGGGATCGCTGCTCCACTACGGCGACCCGGAGGCGGAGGCCAAGGCGAAGCAGGGCCTGAAGCACTGGATCGTGGACATGGCGAAGATGAAGAAGAGCAACAATGCCCGGTTCATGCACTGCCTGCCCATGCGCAGGAACGTGGAAGCCACCGATGAGGTCGTGGACAGCGGGAATTCCGTCATCTACCAGCAGGCGGAGAACCGGATGCACGCGCAGAACAGCCTGCTGATGGAGCTGATGGGGAAATGACGGGAAAGGCAAAGCTGCCCAAGGGAGCGGGAAAATACCTCGGCGTCCTCAGGGGGAAGACTCTCGTCGTCAAGCTCGGCGGCTCCATGATCAAGGACCAGGCATCCATGGACCTCGTGTCCGAGGACATCGCCATCCTGAAGCATGCGGGCATACGGGTCATCGTCGTGCACGGCGGCGGCCCGCAGGTGGACGAGCTGTCCCGGAAGATGGGCCACACGCCGCGGAAGGTGGAGGGGCGGCGGATCACGGACGCGGCAGCGCTTGAGATCGCGAAGATGATCTTCGGGGGGACGATAAACACCGACCTGCTGGTCTCGCTGCGGAAGTTCGGGGTCAAGGTGGTCGGCCTGTCCGGGGTGGACGGCAACCTCATCAAGGCGAAGAAGCGGGAGGCGTGGAAGATGAAAGTGGCCGGGAAGAAATCGGCTGAACTGGTCGATTTCGGGTTCGTCGGGGACGTCATCGGGGTGGACACGACGATCCTCCATCTCCTGGTCAAGAGCAGCTACACGCCCGTCATCGCATCGCTGGGCTCGGATGACGAAGGGCAGCTGTTCAACATCAACGCGGACACCGTCGCCCAGGTGATCGCGGTGAGCATGAAGGCGGAGAAGCTCATCAACCTGACGAACGTGAAGGGGGTGATGCGGGACCAGAATGACCCGTCGTCGCTCATCTCGGTGCTTGACGTCGGCGAGGCCGAGCGGATGATCCGGAAAGGCGGAATCACGGAAGGCATGATCCCAAAGATACGCGCGTCCATCAACGCGGTGCACGGCGGAGTGAAGCGGACCCACATCATCAACGGCACGAAGCGGCATTCGCTGCTCAACGAGATGCTCACGTTCGAGGGCACGGGCACCATGATACTCAGCAAGAAGGAGAAAGCGCGATACCTGCACGAGAAGACAAGCAATGGCAACTGAACAATTGGCCGCGGACCTGGTACGCATAAAAAGCCTCAGCGGAGGCGAGGCGGAGATAGCCGCATTCATCGCCAGCCATCTCCGCGCCAAAGGGCTCTCTCCCAAAGTGGATGGCCGGAACGTCCTGTGCTCGGTCGGAAAGGGGAAGCGGTCTCTGCTGCTCAACTCGCACCTGGACACGGTGCCGCCGAACAGCGGGTGGAGCATGGACCCTTTTGCGGCCAAGAAAGCCGGTGGGAAGCTGTATGGCCTCGGCTCGAACGACGCGAAGGGATGCGTGGCCTGCATGATCGACGCGTTCACGTCGCTTGATGTGAAGACGTTGAAGGGGAAGGTCATTCTGGCATTGACGTGCGACGAGGAGACCGGCGGGCAGGGATTGGAGACCGTGTTGCCAAAATTGGGGAAGCTGGACGGGGCGATCATCGGGGAGCCTACCGGCCTCGGCATCTGCAACGCGCAGAAGGGCCATCTCATGCTGAAGGTCGTCGCGAAGGGGAAGAGCGCCCACTCCTCCTACCCGGAAAAGGGGGTGAATGCGATCTACAAGGCGTGCGAAGGCATTGGCGTGCTCCGGAAGATGTCGTTTTCGCGGAAGCATAAGGCCCTCGGATTGCCCACGGTTGCCGTCACCACCATCAGCGGAGGGACGAAGCGGAACGTCATCCCTTCGGAATGCGAGTTCATCGCGGACATCCGGAGCACGCCCGCGTACAGCCATGACGAGCTTATCCGGATGGTGAAGAAGAAGCTGGGGAAAGGCATGGAAGTCGTGGTGCATAGCAGCCGGCTCGTGCCCAAGGAGACAAGCGCCGATGAAAAAATAGTTAAAGCAGCGAAAGCGGTGCTGGGGACAAGCGTGCGGGGATCGAGCACCATGTCGGACATGGTCTTCGTGGACTGCCCGGCCATCAAGCTCGGCCCGGGAAACTCGCATATGTCCCACCAGGCGGATGAGTACATCGAGATCAGCCAACTAAAGAAGGGGGTTGCCGCGTACAAGAGCATCATCGAGAGGTTTTTAGCACCATGAAACTCTGGGACAAGGGCCGGAAGCTGGACAAGGACATCGAGCTGTTCACCGTCGGTAACGACTATGCGCTGGACCAGGCGCTGGTGGAGTATGACTGCAAGGCGTCTATCGCTCACGCGAAGATGCTGGCCAAAATAAGGGTGATTTCTTCCGCCGAGGCCAAGAAACTGGAAGGGGAATTGCGCACGATCATAGACATGAGCAAGAAGGGAAAATTCGACATCAAGGCCAGTGATGAGGACTGCCATACCAAGATAGAGAACCACCTTGTTTCCGTTCTCGGTAATCTGGGGAAGAAAATCCACACCGGGCGCTCGCGGAACGACCAGGTGCTGGCAGCGCTGCGCCTGTACGAGAAGCATGAGCTGAAAGGGGTGGTTGCGCTTATCGGTAGCCTGCGCTCTGCCATCGGCGCGTGCGCGAAGAAATACGGGAGCATCGCGCTGCCGGGCTACACCCACATGCGGAAGGCGATGCCGACGACCATCAAAGATTGGTTCAGTGCGTATGATGCCGCGTTGCAGGATGATGAAAAAATTGTGCGCTTTACATTGACTCTCATTGACAAAAGTCCGTTGGGCTCCGGCGCAGGGTTCGGCATTCCCGTCATTGGCTTGGATAAAAAATGGACGGCAAAGGAATTGGGCTTCTCCTCGGTCATGGAGACGATGTACTGCCAGAACTCGCGGGGAAAATACGAGGCGCTGATCGTTGATGCACTGTCGCAGGTGATGATGGACCTCAACAAGATAGCCAGCGATCTCATCCTGTTCTCCATGGGCGAGTTCGGCTACTTCTCCCTGCCTCCGGAATTATGCACGGGAAGCTCGATTATGCCGCAGAAGAAGAACCCCGATGTCCTGGAGCTGCTGCGGGCGAAATACGGCGTCGTGGCCGGGTACTCGACGCAGATCAAGATGATCTATCCCAATCTCATCTCCGGCTACAACCGGGACCTGCAATTGACGAAGGAGCCGCTGATGAAGGCCATCGGGACAACAAAAGACTGCCTCAGCATCTCCGCTCTCCTTTTCGGGGAATTGGTCGTGGATAAGGATGCCTGCGCCAAGGCCCTGACGCCGGAAGTGTACGCGACAGAGGAAGCCTACAATCTGGTCAAGAAAGGCGTGCCGTTCCGGGACGCATACAAGGAGATCGGGAAGAAGTTTTCTTGAAGTACAAAATCTTCATAAAGTTTTAAATACGGGCAACCATTACATTGATTTAGGGTATACACTGGAATAAGACCTCAACTTCTTGAAGACATGAATGGGGGCAGGGTCAGCTACAGGAAATTGACAGATAGCCAAAAAACGACCGTGCAGGCAATAACAAGGCCTCAATTGCGAAGGGATGACGGGACTTTCTTACATCGTGCAGAGAATTACGGAAATAAAATAAAAAAGAGTTGTATTCTTAAAGGTAGCCGAGCAGCAATCCCCCGTGCTTGACGAACAATGGCACGAAGACCAGTGAGATGATGGCCATCAGCTTGAGCAGGATGTTCAAGGACGGGCCGCTGGTGTCCTTCATCGGGTCGCCGACGGTGTCCCCCACAACGGCTGCATGATGGGCATCCGAGCCTTTTCCGCCGTGCTGCCCTGCCTCGATGTATTTCTTGGCGTTGTCCCAGGCGCCGCCCGCGTTCGCTTTCGAGATGGCGAGGATGACCCCTGAAGCCAGCGCTCCCGCGAGCACTCCCGCCAATGCCTCGATGCCGAAGAGGACGCCGACGACAATGGGGGTGAGGACGACCAATAATCCGGGGGCGATCATTTCCCTCAGCGCGGCTTTGGTGGAGATGTCCACGCACGTCCTGTAATCGGCCTTCGCCTTGCCCTGCATCAGGCCCTTGATGGTCTTGAATTGCCTCCTCACTTCGATGATCATGGCCTCAGCCGCCCGTGCCACGGCTTTCATGGTCATGGCGCTGAACAGGAAGGGCAGCATGCCGCCGATGAGCAGGCCGGCAATGACCTTGTTGTCCAACAAGTTCACCCCGACGCTGAGGTCGATGCCCGAGGCGGCGATGAACGCGCTGAACAATGCGAGCGCCGTCAGTGCCGCGCTTCCGATGGCAAACCCCTTGCCGATGGCGGCAGTGGTGTTCCCGGCCGCGTCAAGGACGTCCGTCTTCTTCCTCACTTCTTTTGGAAGTCCGGCCATCTCCGCGATGCCGCCGGCGTTGTCCGAGACCGGCCCATAGGCGTCGATCGCGAGGGCGATGACCAGGGTGGAAAGCATGCCGATGGCGGATATCGCGACGCCGTACAGCCCCGCGAACTTGAACGCCGTGAAAGCGGTTACCGCAATCAGGATGATGGGGATGACCGCGCTCTCGTAGCCCAGGGCGATGCCCTGGATGATGTTGGTCGCGGCTCCGGTCTCCGATGACCTTGCGACGTTCCTCACCGGCTTGTAGGCGTGCGAGGTGAAGTACTCGGTGACGAAGCCGATGAGCAGCCCCGCGATGAGCCCCATGGCCAGGGAGACATAGACGCCGAACGACGTGTACACCACCTTGTGCAGAGTGAAGGTGGCCGGAAGCCATTTTGCCGTCAGGTAGTACATGGCCGCCAATACCAGGACAGAAGCGATGGTGAGGCCCTTTTTCAGGACTCCTTCCACGTTTCCCCCTTCTCTCAGCCTGATGAACCTGATGGCGATGAATGCGGCGAGGATGCCGACGGCGGAGACCGCCAGCGGATAGAGCAGGGCGGATTGGACGCCGGCTGCGCCGAAGGCTATTGCGCCGATGACCATGGCCGCGCAGGTCGATTCCGCTACCGAGCCGAACAGGTCAGCGCCCATGCCCGCGACATCACCCACGTTGTCGCCCACATTGTCGGCTATTACTGCCGGGTTCCTCGGGTCATCCTCCGGGATGCCTGCCTCGACCTTGCCGACCAAATCCGCTCCGACATCCGCTGCCTTGGTGTAGATGCCCCCGCCTACCCTCGCGAATAATGCGATGGAGGATCCTCCCAGGGCGAATCCCGTCAGGATTTCCATGGTGCTGTTGACGTCGATGCCCAATACGTTGGTCATCAAGATGTACAATGATGAGATGCCCAACACCGCCAGGCCCACCAGCCCGAATCCCAATACGGTGCCCGACCTGAACGCGATGGTGAATGCCCCGCTGATGCTGGTCCTCGCCGCGTTCGCCGTCCGGACGTTCGCCTTGGTGGCGATCTTCATGCCGATGAATCCCGCCACTATGCTGATGACCGCGCCGCAGACGAACGCCAATGCCGTCCAGGGGGCCTCGTTGACCTTGGTGGCCGGATGGTCGAGGAAGATGAATATCACCGCTGCCATGATGACGATGAACCACGCCAGCGTCCTGTACTCGCGCATGAGGAACGCCATCGCGCCCTCGTGGATGGCCTCGGAGATCTCCCTCATCTTCTGGGTGCCTACATCTGCTCTTTTCACCTGCCTGGTGACTCCCCAGGCCATCAACAGCGAGAGGATCCCGATGACCACGATAGATGCCAGCGGCCTGGAAAACACGTAGTGATTGACTATTCCGGCTATATCCATTGTTTTTCACCTCACGAGTGGGGACGGGAAAATAAGGAGGGGTATTTAAAGGTTGGTGGTTTGTCGTGCCTACCCGAGATGAGGATCATAAAAAATCTTCACCCATGAGAAGCTCACCAATTCCGAGCTGAAATACTATTACAAGGCCATCAAGCCATTGGGGGAAGCCGTCCTGAATGAGAACCTGAAAGAGTACCTTAGGGTCATCACGTCAATCAAGAAGCATACATAGGAGACCAACACAACAATAAAGGAACTCCTACTCCTCTCCCAGCAGCCAGATCCTCTTCAGCGAGGCCATGATGGTTGCCGGCACGACGAACGTCAGCACGGTGGCGAAGATGCCGCTGAGGTAGACGCCGACGAACTGCACGTTGATGAGGATGCCGGAGGCGTTGCCCGCGTACGCCGCCACGATGAGCATGGTGCAGGTGAGCAGGAAGTCCCGCGTCTCCTTTCTTGAGATGTTGAAGAAGCCGACGAAGAGGCCGAGGATGACGAGCAGGGAGGTGAGCCACAGCTGCGCGCCCTGCAGCGCGGTGCCGGCGATGCCAATGACGACCGCGATCAGGACCCCGGCGATGAATGCGTAGCTTCCGAACGTTCTCTCTGCCATGCTGCACACCTCATTCCCCATTTGAGAGTGGGGATACTTTCTGTCCAAGAAACGGCGATGTATATAAAACTTATGGTGATGGTTGAGGACTGCCATTCAGATGATGGCTTATTTCTCAAGAAAACCGGCCAAAATGGGTGTTGGCGCGGCGCTCAGCGCGGCCCCATCAGGGTGAACTTGGAGAAGAGGTCGGTCACGTAGTCCTTGGGGCCGTGGAACCAGCGCGACTTGTACATCCTAATGTTCTCCGGCTCGAACGGCCCCATCCAGTCAAGGATGAACTGCTTGGTGACGGTGCCTGCGTTGGCGCCGAACGCCTGGACGGTGAAGCGGTATACTCCATTCGGGAAGCCCTTCTGCTCCCGGCCACGGGGAACTGCCAAAAAGAACTTGTCGCTGCCCTTCGGAGCGTACACCACATCCACCTGGCGCCTGGTCCGGCCGGGCATCTCAAGGCCCTGGTAGCCCTCTGATTCCTGCTCGAAAGACCACTTCAGGGTCTGATGGACTGGAGGGTATATCTTGACGAACCTCTTCCCGGCCTTCTGCTCGAGGCGCAGCAACAGGACCTTGCAGCCATGGGCAATCGTGTTGCGCGTGTTGTAGATATTCAGGCGGATATACAGCCGGTACGGGGCCTTGGGGGATCTGCTGACCCTATGCAGGGCAAAAGCAACCTTCTCCTTGAACACCAGGTTCAGCTTTGGATTGTTGAGAACATAGAAAATAGCAAGCAGGATGGCAACCAGAAGCCCTCCTACGATGCTTCCGATGATGTTCGCCATGGCATCCGGCCAATTCACTATTACCATTTTATAGTGGGTACACTTTGGGGATTAATAAAGGTTATGGAGAAAAATGCTCAGTAGAACGTCTCGCTCACGCTCGGGACAGCATCGGCTCGCTCTTCGCTTCTACAATGAAAATCGACATTCCCCGTAGTTCGCGCAGTGGATGCCGGAAGCCTGCTTCCGAGCAGGGTCGTCCCCTTGCCATTTGATTTCCTGATGATAAGGGCGCCGCGAATTGATGCTGCCCGCATTTTCTACAGTGCCGGCGAAAGATGAGGTCCTCCAAGTGACATACTTACCGTTCCAGCCTGCATTACTCCGGCAGAATCATCAGAATCATGCAATATCCTCCAACCGGTACGGGGTGAGCTGATAGACATAATAGTTTATCCAGTTGGAGAACAGCAGGGAAGAGTGCGAGTTCCACCGCACGAGCGGATGCTTGCCCGGGTCGTTGTCCTGGAGGTAGTGGTGCGTTGTCGGGAGGTGATACATTTATCGGTAGTGGTGCGTTGTCGGGAGGTAATACATTTATCCGTGAATAACCGACTTATAAACCACCCTTTAGCGCAACAGAACCCATTTATCCGTGAATAACCGACTTATAAACCACCCTTTAGCGCAACAGAACCCGCAATGGAGGAGTGGGTCCGTCCCGTAGGGCGCGTCCCCTCCCACTGCCGCTGCCGCACATTGCAGCACCGCTCACAAAAAAGGCGCTGCCTAGGAAGGAGCAGGAATGTTATTTGGCCGCCTTCCTCAGCTCTTCAGCCTTGTCCGTCTTCTCCCACGTGAACTCCGGCTCCTCCCTCCCGAAGTGGCCGTACGCCGCGGTCTGGCGGTAGATGGGCCGCCGGAGATTGAGCATCTGGATGATGCCCTTGGGGCGGAGGTCAAAGTGGGCGTTCACCAGCTCCACGATCCTCTCCTGCGGAATCTTGTTGGTGCCGAAGCAGTCCACGTTGACAGACGTCGGCTTCGCCACTCCGATGGCATAGGAGATCTGCACCTCGCACTTGTCCGCGAGCTTCGCAGCCACGATGTTCTTCGCGACGTAGCGCGCGGCATACGCGCCGGAGCGGTCCACCTTGGACGGGTCCTTCCCGGAGAATGCGCCCCCTCCATGGCGGCCGATGCCGCCGTAGGTGTCGACGATGATCTTCCTTCCCGTCAGTCCGCTGTCGCCTTCCGGACCGCCGATGACGAACTTGCCCGTGGCGTTGATGTGGACGCGCGTGCTGTTGTCCAGCATTCCCTTGCACACGGGCTTGACGACCTTCTCGAAGATCTCTTCCTTCAGCTTCTGCTCGGGGACATCGTCGGTGTGCTGCTGCGCGATGACCACTGCGCTCAGCCTCTTTGGCTTGCCGTCATGGTATTCGATGCTGACCTGCGATTTCCCATCCGGGCCGAGGCCCTTGATCATGCCGTTCTTGCGCACTTCAGCGAGCCTGCGCGTCAGCCTGTGGGCCAGGATGATGGGGAGGGGCATCAGCTCGGGGGTCTCGTTGGTGGCGAAGCCGTACATCATGCCCTGGTCGCCCGCGCCCTGCTCGGCGGTGTCCTTCCCTTCGGCTGCCCGCTCGTCCACGCCCTGCGCAATGTCCGGGCTCTGGCCGTGGATGCTGACCAGCACCCCGGCGTCATTGTGGTCGATGCCGAACTCGGGATTGGTGTAGCCGATCTCCTTGAGCGTGCGCCTGACGATGTGCTGGATGTCCGCGTATCCTTTCGTGGTGACCTCGCCCGCGACGACGACGAGTCCCGTGGTCGTCAGGGTCTCCACCGCGACGCGGGAATACGGATCCTGCTTGTAGAGCTCGTCCAGGATGGCGTCGCTTATCTGGTCGCAGATCTTGTCCGGATGACCCTCGGTCACGCTTTCCGATGTAAAGTATTCTATTTTCGCCAATGGAACCACCTCGATATGCTAAAACCAGGGCACAATGCGCGCGTTATAAAAAGGTTGTTGTTTTGGATATTCTTATAGGAATAAAAAGGATTATATATTAGTAGTCCACTGCCCCCGCAGGGATCGGCATCCGGCTTTTAGGGGTTGGGAGCATGTACGACATCGACGACATCAAGCGCGCGCGGAAGAAACTTGGCATGACCCAGTTCGAGCTGGCGAAACGGGCGAACGTCTCCCAGTCGCTCATCGCGAAGATAGAGGCGAAGCGGCTTGATCCCACCTATACGAAAGTGAAGCAGATCTTCCGCGTGCTCGAGGACCTCGAGACGAAGGGGCAGGTGGCCGCATCCCAGATCATGAACACCAAAGTCATCAGCATCGACGCGGGGGCGGAGATACGGGACGCCATCTCCCTGATGAAGAAGCACCAGATCTCACAGCTGCCGGTCATGGAGAACAGCCACATCACCGGGCTGGTGTCGGAAGGCCTCATCCTCGACGCGCTGATGGAGCAGAAAGCCAGGACGGTGCGGGAGATCATGGCGGATGCCCCTCCCGCGGTGCCGAAGAACGCCTCCCTCGACATGGTCTCCTCGCTCCTGCGGCACTGCCCCATGGTCGTGGTCACCGAGCAGGGGAAGGTCGCGGGCGTCATCACGAAGAGCGACCTGATCGGGAAGGCGTACAAGGGATAAATTTATATTTTGCTCTGGAGTTCCTGAAGCATGAAGCTTGGTATCAGAAGGGGACTCTACAGGCCAGTTCTTTCAGGTGGATTTGAGTGGATGCGGGATGAGAATGTTGTTGCTCTCATCGAGCAGCATCTCCATGAAGGCAAAAAACTGGCAGTGTATCAGAAGACGACAGGCGCCAATCTTGGGGAAGAAGCATATGATATGGATCGTAGGAAAAACCTCCCTCTTGTAGGATACCAAGGGCAGTCGTCAATGCCGTTCATATCTGACCCCTTCGGAAAAATCAGAGGGGCCATCGGAATAAAGGAAATAAAGCTCATCTACTCAGCGAGTGGAATTCTCCTGCACGAAATGAGGGACGCATATCGATGGGGATATGCGCTTGACCGAGTTTATGTGAGGTCAACATTCAGGGGAATTATCCGCGAATTCCTTGATGCAGGGTACACGCTATTTTTATCCGACAATATGAGAGGACCCGACGATCAGCGGGTGAACATTGTGGGAGAAACGACGCTGGACGAAATCCTGGGCAGAGGAAAGTAATTGGAAGATTCTGAATAACCCGCCTTCTGCGTTAGTTGTTGACCGTCACCCTGTTTGAGTTGGTGATGACGTAGGAATTCCTGTACTTGCACCGCGCGGTGGCCGAGGGAAGATGGAAGTCTCCCAGAATGGTGAGGCGGGACTTCATGCGGTAGGAGAGGATGACGCCTTCATTGGGCTCAAGATGATGGACGGTCCATTTCAGGATGGTGCCCTTGTGGTGGGAGGTGATCTTCTCCGGATGGATGACCCCCAAGGCGGTTTCCCTCTCGACGGCCGCGATGTGAGGGACGACATCGCCGACTTCTATGTCGGCCAGCGGCTCCCTTCCCCTATTCCTGACGCGGATGATGACCTTCACTTCCGAGATGCCTCCCTCTTTCATGGACACCGCGGCCACCTCCTTCATGATGACGATCGGGCTGCGGAAGACGAAGTACAGGACGATGAGGATGATGATGACGGCGATGATGACGACCAGGGGCCTGTAATTCTCTGTCACGGTCATCCGCATCTGCCGGGAGGAGTCAAGCTGCACGTTCCAGACCTGGTAGCGCTGGCCGTTCTCTGAGGTGAGCGAGGCCTTGGGCTCTGTCGAGGTGAAGAGGCTCCTGAACAGCGAGGTCTCTTCCTTGACCAGGCCCCGGTACTTCTGGTTGTTGGAGCTGAACGAGATGGTCTTTTGGCTCTTGAGGAAGCTGCTCTGGACGGGCTGCTCATCCTTGACTGTATATTCCTGTATGGCCAGTGTTTTGGTGATGGGGGTGATGATGCTCTTGTCGCCTCTCAGGATGGAGATGGTGAGGCGGCTCTCCTGGGGAGGCGTCTGCGGATCGAGGTCGATGGAGATGTCTATTCCTTTCTCTTCCTTCGGGCCGAGCTGGTAGGCATAGTCCCTGTTGAGCAGGGCGCTGTTGAGGCGTATGGTGAGATTGGGATAGTCGAGGGCGTTCTGGTTGTTGAGGCTGATGCTGACCTTCAGCGGCTGGCGCGGGTCTATCGACGAGGGCATCTGCACCTGGGTGAGGACCGTCGGCACATAGCCCTGTATCTGCCCTTCGGTCGATTTTATGCCCACGGTGATGGGGATGATCTGCTTCCTGCCGGTGGAAGCATCCGCGATGTTGGTGTCCAGCGTGTAGGTGTCCACGGCGGTGATGTGCAGGGGCCTGACGTAGAGGACGACGCTCTGCTGGTCGCCGGGGGGGACGACGACCGAGATCGGGTTGGCCATCGGCAGCACATACATGTCCCAGAACGGATAACCTACCTTCTCTATCCGGAATTCCTTTAACTCCCTGTAGCCGTTGGAGATGGTGATGTTGAACGATGCCGTTTCATTCACCGCGATGGTGCTCTGGATGGGCTCCACAACGGCCGAGAACGTCTCCGGAGAGGGTTGTGCGTGGACTGCTACGGCGAAGAGGACGAGAAGAATGAACGAAAGGGGGGCAAAGCGGCTCCTGGACATGACGGCACCTCCTCCTCTATCCTTGTTGTGATATATAAAGATTTGCTTTTAAATAAAACAATTTGAGTTGTCATCATCCCTGCAAGAAAGAGAGGGGGTTGCGAGGTATCCTCACTTCACCCGGAGACCGGACAAGGTTCGCCGAAGGCATTTTCTTTTAGTCCAGGTTTTCTTTGCCCGACCGCAGGGAGGGTAAAGAAAAAGTGGGGCCGCGAGGATTTGAACCCCGGTCGCAAGACCCCCAGCCTTGAGTGATAGCCAAGCTACACTACGGCCCCGAGAGTCAGGAAGGGCAAACCAGGGTGTGTTTTTAAATATTTAGAGTGTTTTTGACGTTCAACGCCGCCATGGGACACGCAATGCGTTTCCGGGGTTCCGGAAATCTTCGGTTTCCAGGAACCTTCGGCGGAAGAGGGTGGCGCGCCCTCCAGAGCTGCGCCGGGCGCGCGTTGATTCGGCGCCCCGATGTGGGCGCCAAGGATGCGCGGCCCTGGGGCATTGTGGCCGCGCGAAACCATTTCCCGCGAAGCGGGTAAGGAGGAAACAAATGGCAATACCAAAGAAGCAATCGTTCAACGAGCGGTGCTATGCATTGCTGCGGAAAGTTCCCAAGGGGAAAGTGACGACCTACAAGGCCCTGGCAGAGGCGCTGGGCACGAGGGCGTACCGCGCCGTGGGGCAGGCGATGAATAGGAATCCCTACGCTCCCAAGGTGCCGTGCCACCGCGTCGTTTCCGCTGACGGTTCTATTGGTGGTTTTGCCCATGGGACCAAGAGGAAGATTGAGATGTTGAAGAGGGAAGGTGTTGAAGTGAAAAACAATAAAATTGTTGATTTTAAGAACGTTGTTTTTAGGGGTTAAAGCTTATTTCCCCAAAATCCTTCCAGCAATCTCCTCCGGCGCAACCTTGAGGACAGATGCGCCTAAAAGGTGGGGGATAAACCCAGTGTGCTTCTCGGTATCGAGCGCTGGCCATGCAGGATAGATGCTGAATTCCCAGTGGGAGGCCCTCGCATCTCCGCCGCGCCGGGATTTCCACGGGCCCTGCCTAAGCTCAAAATTATAGCCCATGTTGGGGAACTGAAGGCCGAGCAGCACCATGGTCCTGTGCAATACGTCAGCAAAAGAATCTGCTTCTTGCGGAGACATGTTTTCAAAATGGCTCTGATGATTGTAAGGAGCTATTCTTATCTCAACATGGTAGGGGTTTTGGCTTTTGGGGACGGGCGCAACAAAGCTCACATGTGTTTTGTTTGCGTACAGCAATCGTGACGAATATCTGTTATCCCTCACTTCCAAGCATCCGGAGCACCCTTGCAGCATTAATGCCTTACCATCTGATTTTAACCGGTCATTGACTTCATTTGTTGATAAGACATAGTCCTCCAAACCCCTTGGTACCAATCCATTCATGGCGATTGCCTGGGAATGGGGATGCCTCTGTGATGCGCCTGCGTCTATGACCCGGCCCTCTGCTGTCAAGCCATTCCTGTTTTTGCCGACGCCGCCCCACACATACCCCTCAGCTTCCAATGACTTGAGCATTTGGATGTAGCCCCACACGAGGTTTTGATAGTACCCTTTCGTCTCCGCACCATCGGAAAAGGGATTTAAATGGTGGTTGTCGGTCTCAATCATGACCAGATGCCTTCCATGGGCAATCCTCATATCATAAAAAACCGGGTTGAATCCCGCGGGACTGGCGCGTCCTGCATCATTACCGCCAGCGCTATCCGGGACAGACACCACTGGAAACGCATTATCAAGAATATACAACCCCCTCTCCAGCATCTCATCTAACGAGTTTCCCTTCAGGAAAGATTCTGCTAGTTTATCTCTGCTCTCAGGGCAAAAAATACAGGCCTGATCGATGCTTGATGCTGGTTTTTTGCCTCTCGCCGGAGAAACGAGCGCAATGTCACCAGCAGGAGAATATCTGATATGTGAGATCTGGTCTACTTCAGGATAACGCTGTTTTGGGGGCGCCATAGTTCATACCTAGAGCACCTCTTTTGAAAAATAAGTTGAAAAACAAGGAAAAAAGAAAAGTTTACCGCTTCTTCTTTTTCTTGGTCTTCTTGATCTCGGACTCAAGGTCAAGCTGGTCCAAGAGTTCCTTGTAGCGGTTCCTGATGGTGACTTCGGTGACGCCGGCGACGTCCGCGACCTCGCGCTGCGTGCGCTTCTCGCCATGGATCAGGGCAGCCACGTACAATGCGGCAGCCGCGATGCCCGTGGGGCCGCGGCCAGAGGTCAATTCCTCCTTCTGCGCCTTCTCGAGGATCTCGATGCTCTTGGACTGCGTCTCCGCGGAGAGCTTCAACGCGCTGGAGAACCTGGCGATGTAGTCCGCAGGGTTGGAGGGCAGGATGGTGATGCCCAGTTCCCTGGTCACAAAGCGATAGGTCCTGCCGATCTCCTTCTTCTCGATGCCGGACGCCTCAGAAAGCTCATCGAGGGTCCTTGGAACCTCATGGCGCCTGCAGGCAGCGTACAATGCTCCTGCGACCACGGACTCCATGGATCTGCCGCGCACCAGGCCGCGTTGGACGGCCAGCGTGTATATCCGCGCGGATTCCTCCTCAACGGACTTGGGCAATTTCAGGTAAGAGGAGACCCTCTTCAGCTCGGCAAGGGCCAGCTTGAGGTTCCTCTCGATAGCGGTTGAGATGCGATACTGCCACTTCCTCAGGCGGAAGAACTTGTTCCTGTCCCTCCCATCCAGCCTGAACAGGTCGGATTTCTGGCCGACTTCGGTGCCGAGGCCCTGGTCGTACTGGGTATAGGTCATGGGAGCGCCGCTCCTCCTGCGGTTCTCGCCGTCCTCGGAGTCGAATTCCCTCCATTCCTGCGAGAAGTCGACCATCTTTTCCTCGATCACGAGGCCGCAATCCTTGCAGATGATCTCCCCCCTGTCCTTGTTCCAGGACAGGTTGATTCCAGAACATTCCGGGCATTTCTTCACGAGTTCGCTTGGCATAGATGCTCACCTGTAGCGTGAATCCAAATCATTAAATATCCACATCGCCTTTCCCCCTCGGTGCGCGGCAGATGACGCCGCGGGCAGCTGTGGCAACTTTTATAAAGGTTGTGTGGCATCCCTATATAAATCTTTCGGTCATTTCCGACGCATGGCAGTGAAAAAGAAGGCAGGAAAGGCGCAGGGCCCCATCCCCCGGGAGCTGTTCGACATCCTGGCCTGCCCGCTGTGCAGGGGGGAGTTGAGCTATACGGCTGGCATGAAGGGGCTCAGGTGCGGGAAATGCGCCCAGAAGTACCCTATCAAGGGAAGGATACCGGTGTTGTTGCCTCCCCGGTAGGACGATTTTTACCGGTAATGGGGGTGTACCGGAGTGTACCTTGTTTTCTTCGTTTCTCAGCTGACATCCTGGCCGCCTTCGGCGGCTTGGGGTGGCGCGCCCCCAGTGCTGCACGGGCGCGCATGAATGGCGCCGCGCACTGGCGACGCCTAATTTCCTCCCGCGAAGCGGGCCTTGGCAGACTGTTTTGCTGAAAATATATAAACTGTACAAAAAATCATGACCATGGCGCGATGGCACAACTCGGTACTGCGCTAGCCTTGAGAGCTGGTTCCCGCAAGGGTTTCCCGGTTCGAATCCGGGTCGCGCCGTTTTTTCCATGACCCACACATCTCAACAGCAGGACGCATATCGCGCATGCACGATGCATTTAAGGAAGCTCATTGCCCGGGAAGTCCAATCGGGCGATTATCATCATCTCAGAAGCCCAAACACGAGAAGCAGCACAGGAATGGAACACCTCAGATGGGAGACCTTGAAGGCAAGAGTGAATATCCTCTGCAGGTCACCCTTCCTGCCGCATGACAACCGGAGAAACCTATCCATCAGCCGCCTGGAGACCATTCTGGTAGTCCGGGCACCATTCGTCAACGAGGAACATTATGAGAGCGGGATGGCGTTTGACACCCCAGATAATGAAATCCGGATTGTTGTCGGGGACTACCTTAACCGCGGGCGTTATTTTCGCGGAATGGTGGACAATGCATTTAGGGACCGGCGTCAGCTAATTCTTGGATATCTGGAGTCAGGAGAGTACAGGCCTTTCGTCAGAGAGATACTGGACATGTCTGATAGCGCCCTTGCCAGAGTCAAGGAGATTTTCATGCACCCGTACCCCACCAGCCAGATGTTATAGCCTGCCCCGCCGCTAAACGCACTTCCTACAAAGGATACAAAGAATGATGATTCCTTTCAGCGGCAAGCCGTTCAAATCCGCCGTTCGTTGTGGGGAAATTCCCCTCCCATCATTACCAGATATAAAATGACTCCTGCTCCCTTGCCACGTCAAGGGCATAGCGCATCTTTTCCCTGCTCTCGGAATAGATGGTGAAGAGCTTCTCTCCCTTCTTCACCTTGCCCCCCATGTGGCGATAGAGATACAGCCCCGATCCCTTGTTGAGCGGCGCTCCAGCGATCCTGGCGACGCGGGAAATGACGACATTGTCGATGTCCCTGACCGTCCCTGATTTTTTTGCCAGCACATCGGCGGTGAATTTGCCGAGACGGAGGTCCTCCGGGGGGATTTCATGCCCGAACTGGGCCCTGATGATCTCCACCATCTTGCGGTAGGCCTTCCCGGAGTCGAGAAGCTCCCTGGCGCGCTGCATGCCGTTCTTCACGCCCACCATGCGGAACATCTCCGCCGCCATCATGAGGCATTTCCTCTCCAGGTCGGCAGGCCTGCGCGGGTCCCGCCTGAGGAGCCACAGCACGTCCCGCGCCTCCAACGCAGGCCCCACGCCGTTGCCGATGGGCTGGGAGCCGTCGGTGACGATGACCTTCACCCTCTTGCCCAGCATCCTCCCGAGCGCCTCAAAATGCTTCCTCAGGTGGCGCGCCTCGTGGGAAGTCTTCACCTTGGCGTCCTTCCCTATGGGGATGTCGATGAGGATGTGCGTCGAGGAGACGGAGAACTTCTTGGCCATGATCGAGGCAAGGAGCTGGGATTCCGCGTCTATCTCCAGCGGCTTCTCCACGCGGATGATCTTGTCGTCCGCAGGCGCGAGGTTCAATGCCCCTCCCCATATGATGCAGCCATTCGTCGTTTGGACTATCTTTTTCATTTCCTCGTTGGAGAATGTCACGCAGGCCAATGCTTCCATGGTGTCGGCCGTGCCGGCCGCGGAAGTGATGGAGCGCGATGACGTCTTGGGAATGGTGTAGCCGGCTGCCGCCATGAGGGGGACGAGCACCATGGTGGTGCGGTTGCCCGGTATCCCCCCGATGCAGTGCTTGTCCAGGATGGGCTTTTTCTTCCAGCGCAGGATCTCGCCCTGCGAGGCGATGGCCTTGGTGAGCAGCACGGTCTCGCGCATGGACAGGGCATTCGTGTAGCAGGCCGCGACGAAATAGGTGAGCTCGACATCGCTCAGCTTGTTGTGCACGATGTCCCAGACAATCTGGTCTATCTCCTTCTTGGTGAGGCGCTGCCGGTCGAGCTTGCGGCGGATGAACTCGAGGGAAAGCGGCTTTCTGGCGAGGATAATGGTCATCCTGTCTCCATCCCTCAATTTCAGGGCGCGGGAGACCTCCTCGAAGACGCCGATATGCCCCTCAGGAACCAGTGCGTCTGATTCGGTGATGTTGGCCGTGACGGTCTCCACCCGCCTGCCCCTGAAGAGCTTGATGCGGTCAAGCGTATGGATGTCCATCTTTGCCGCGTCGATGCTGTTCAGCACCGCGACGAGGGCTCCGCCGGAGGAGATGTGGATATGCTTTGCCTTGAGGTTCATGCGTTCACCAATACGTGAGGGGAAATAGCTTACCCATAGACAATGATCTCGGTGATCACCACGATTTCAAAGGCGACCCAGAGGACGCTGTTGATGATGAGTGGCCTGTCCTTGTGGACTATCGCGTAGAGCAGCCACATGACCGCGCTGACCAAAAAAGCGCTCCACATGACGATGGACACATCGTGCGCGCTCTTGTTTACCCATATCTTCACCATTTGAGGGATGGTGGTCAGGGGTATGACGATGGCGAACACGTAAATCAGGTGATCGATGAGCCTCACCCATTTGTTGGGATGGGGATACGGGTCAAGTTTTTTTGCCTGCCTCTTTCTCTTATGCATATGGTGCAGTCCATGATGGCTTATGGGCATTTTAGTGGCCACCTCGAAAGTTGTTCCGCATAGTTGTTTGTCTCTTCGCTTCCGTTGGCTTGACCAAAAGAAAAAGCCAGGTTAGTCCCTTTTAATCCTTTTGCTTGGCTATGCTCTGTCCCGAATCTCGCGGGAGCTGCGAGTGAACTCGCCTCGCTCGCTCACAACTCAGGGCTCGGGCAGCGCCGGGCTCGCTTCTCTCTCCCGCAACAGATATGCGGTTCCCCTCCGAAGGAGCCGTCCCTCCCCACATTGTACGACGCAATTGCCGATACGCTCACGGAAGAGGCGCTGCCTTCATTCGGGACAGAGCCGCTTGACTATGAATGGGCCCGACCAGACATCCGAGTCAGAGGGATCCCTCAAGACTTTCGAACTGGTGACCTTCACCGTGTCGAGGTGACGTCATAGCCGCTAGACTACGGGCCCGTTGATGCTCTGTTGAGATGGTTTGTTTTTATACCTTTTGATGCAAAACTTTTTATAGCCGTTGATGACAGGGAAGGCGGGCATGAAAATCGCGGACATCATGAGAAAAGAGGTGGTGGTGGTGGACGAGCGCTCCACTGTCGCCGAGGTGGCGCGGGTGCTGGTGACCTGCAGCGAGGACCTGGCGGTGGTCTGCGCGAAGGGGAAGCCTCTCGGGGTGGTCACGAGCTACGACATCACCTCGCACCTCGGGAAGGGCGGCAGCCCGAAGAAATGGGTGTCGAGGATCATGACTTCCCCCATCATGAGCGTCACGCCGTACGAGGACGTGGAGCAGGCCCTGCAGCACATGGAGACGCAGCGCCTGAGGAAATACCCCGTTATCATGGGCAACAGGGTCATGGGCATGATTTCGGTGCAGGACATGGCCGAGAAGCAGAACGCCCACATCAGGTTCCACCGCGGGGTGCAGACCATCGTCATCCTGCTGTTCGTGGCATTCGAGATATCCGTCTTTGCCCTCGCCTTCTGGAGGAGTGCCGCATGATCCGCGCGAAGACCATCATGAACGCCAATCCCCCGGTGCTGCAGGCGGCAGACACCATGCAGCAGGCCGCGAAGAAGCTCGTGGCCAAGAACGCGAAGATCGGCCTCATCTTCAACAGGGGCGGCTTCATGGGCATCATCACGGAAGAGATGATATTCTCCGAGGTGATCATCAACCGGAAAGTGGGGGCCCATACCCCGGTGGGCAACCTGGCGCGGAGGGATTTCTCCTCCATCGATGCGAAGACGCCGTTCAGCCGCATCGAAAGGGGCTTCAGGGAGAACCAGAAGAGCAGGTTCGTGGTGACGGAGCACGGCACCCCTGTCGGCATCATCACGGAATTCGAGCACGTGGCCGCGCTCCGGAATTTCACCCACTACCACTACATCATGCAGGACATCATCCTGGCGCTCTTCGGCGTCACGACGACTTTCTTCCTGTTCTACTTCAGCCCCTGGGGGGAACTGCTGTTCGGCTGAACGGCTGCGGTGTCTTCCGACTGTTCCGTTTTGTAGAAGAAAGTCGGATAGCGCTCTTCTGCATTGGTGCGCCTAGGGCACAGTCAACAATAGTGTGTCGGGCGATAGTATCCAGGAACAGTCAGCCTATTTTTCGCACTTAAGTTGACTGTGCCTGCTCCCAGGAACATTTATAACAGAATCCTCCTTTCCGGAACTGATGGGAAGAGTTCCGGCAAGACAAGGCAGCAGCAAATTTCCCCCGGAGATAGGCATTTCATATCCTGACCCTTTTGGAGTTGATGGTGTTGCACTATCTTTGGAGGCAAGGTTGGACTTGAGTAAGGATGAAATAAAGAGAATTCTCCAAGAAAGCGGTCTGCCGACGTATCTTGAAATGTCTGACAGCGAGAGGTGGTGGGGGGAGGCTTCCACTTCCGGGCTGTATTTCCATATCATTGTGGCCTCTCAGACTCCCCAAGAGGATGCAAAAGCTGTCGATGCCGAGATCGAGGCGCTGCGCAGCATCGCCAACCTGGACAGCATGGGGATTACCAAGCCGAAACTGCATTATCTTTTGCTGGAAAAAAAGGCGCTCAATCCGTTGGGAAGGCGCATCTACAATGGGGAAGACACCGAGAATGGCCCCGTGAAGGGAGGCTACGAAACGGTAGGCATAACATTGGATGGTATCCAGTTCCCCCAGCTTCTTTTTTTGGCAAGAAACACGTCCGGCGAGGCGCCTCTCACCGATGGGCTGAGAATCACCATCCTGCCTTCCCCGGCATATGTAGAGGTTGCCAAGCGATATTATCAAAGCAAAGGAGTCCCAGTGATAAGCTATGAGCCGCGGGCGCTCCCAAGGTCATAATGTTTTGACGATGACATACCTTCCGACAGAGACTGATGTGCGACAAATATCAATGTCTTGCGGTTAAACTTCAATAAGAAAAGGTATTTATAGGGTCCTCTTATCCGCCAGCCTGCGCCTCTGTGGCTCAGTGGTAGAGCGTGTCCTTGGTATGGTGCGACAAAGAGGACAAGGTCGCGAGTTCGATTCTCGCCAGAGGCTTTAGATTAAAAGTTCAATTCTCCGAAACCTTTAAATAGTAGGTTAAACTAGATGTTTCTAGACGAGGAGCATATCTTCTCACAGGAGGTTTTATGGCAATCTTACTGACCGCAGAAAATGAGTTAAAAATCGAGAAGGGAACACCCATTCTCAACATAAACAGGAATAAGGTAGAGGAGTTAAATTCCAATAAAATGCTATCCAATAAATCAATGAATTTTTACGGGAGGCTATTCGGTTATTACCTCTCCAATTCCGCTTATTTGGATGTTTCCAACCAAGAGCCTGTGCGCCTGGATAAAAACACCTTTCAAAAGGTGATGACTAGGATTAAGCTCATTGATAGCCACATAAAAAAACCATTGGAGAACTACACTTCCCAAGACATGAACACCTTTATTCAGAATTTCGTAGAGGGCAAGATAAAGGCGCAGAAAGGCTCAAACAAGCAGTTAAGGCCTCATGCTATCAAGTTCTATGTTCGTGAGTTTAAGCGGTTTGTGAGAGTGTTCAGGGCGCACAATGTTAAAAACAACCGCAAGTTTAATCCTTTGGAATGGGATTGGGTTAATAATCTCAAAGCCCCAAAGATGAAAACAGTATATGAGGATTATCCTTCTTACAAGATGCACGAACTAGTGGAGCTTGGCAATGAGATGACATCACAGGAATATAAAATCCGAGTGCTTCTTTCGCTCAATCTGATGGGGAGAAAGTGCGAAATGAGTGCATTGCTCCGCAAGAACATAGACGTGCGGGGTGATGGTTCTATATGGGTTAAGCTTCCGGAGGTCAAGAAGCACAGCCACTACAAGAATAATGTCGAGCTGTGGGCTGTTGTCAAAAAAGAATTAATCAAATATCTGGACAGGATGAAGTTTGGACAGGATGATGTTATCTTTCCTTCCAGGGAGGAGGCTTTCACCAAAAACCTAAAGGTGGTATCTGCTCGGCTCTATGGCAAAGATAAGCGAATTTCTCCCAAGATATTGAGAAAGTTGGGGGTTTGCATCGCTGAGGAGCTTGGCTATTCCCGTGAGGAGGTTGAGCGCATCGGGGGGTGGGCTGTTAATAGCCCTGTTCTTGGACATTATTTCAACCGCAAGAAGGATGTAGCCGTCAGGAAGAAAGGCGACGATGCGCTAGAGAAGGCTCTCCATTCTGATTTATACACCGAGATGGAGAGATCAAAACAAAAGAGCAGAAAAGCGGAGCGGACTAGTGCGGAGTTGCAGAAGCAGCTTGATGTCATGCAGAACCAAATGAAGAAGATAGAGCTTTTCGAGAGACTTCTTGAGAAGAAAGGGATTGACCTTAGTAAGATGGTTTAATCAGTTCCCCTAACTATCTCTCTCAGAGAAGTGCCTAATCTCTTTTCAAAAGCAGAATTAACTCCTAGATTATCTGATTTCAATAATCCTATATCATCTACAACAGATTTCGAAACTATTTCTTTAAAATCTTCCAATTCACCTTCAAAATCATTTTTATCACTACTTTCGTGATCGATAGATAAGAGTTGAGTATAATATTTATTTGTTGCTAATGAAAACCGCATTAACTGATATTTTAAGGCAGGATTGGTTATCCCCTTTGAATGAAAGGAGTTATTAAGTTTGTTTATAGCTATTTTGAATCTGTTGGAATCTTCGAGAAAACTCAAAAACATAGGAGATTCTAAAATTTCGGAGTATTCGATCCACCAATGCGTTTCTTCTTCTAATTCTTGAACATCCTCAGAATCCACATCATTAAGGGGTTGAAATTTGATAGATTCTTTTAAAACATCGTGGAAATCGCCTAAAATCTCTTTGAGTTTGCCCTTCATAATCTGATTGTATTGGGATTCAATGAACGAAAGAGAATACTCATTTTGAGACAGGATTAAATAGATTTGAGAAAGTGTTTTTTTATCTTGGACTATTCTCCAATAATCCCTAGAGTGTTTTCTTCCCCTTTCATCTCGCTTGTCTGTTCTTCTCTCAACAACTCCCCTTTTCTCCAAAGATTTGATGTAGAAAGGAAAATTACCCTCCTGAGACTTGAATAGAAGTTTATCATCGGATTTATAAGAAAGGATTTCTTGTTTAGTTTTCCAACCTTCGGACACATGATCTGCCCATTTCAAAAGAGAAACTAAAATCCTTACTTCGTTAGGCTTAAACTGAGTTGGTTTATCCATAGTTAGATACTGAGCCATAGCTAGTATATAAAGGTTTCCACTTCTAATAAGCCATTATTAGATTTGCCATATCTAATAAACTTCTTTTTTCCCTTAAATCTCCGTATATAAATGACTAAACCAATACTAAACTATGAATTACCTAAAATTTGAACGCCACGTGAATCCCATTGGGAGAAGTCTGATGATAGCACTACCCAAAGCATGGTGTCGTATGCTTGAGATCAATGGGAAGCAGAAAGTTGATGCTTTTGTTACTGAAGAAGGTTTGCTCATAAAAAAGAAAGTAGAGATAAAATGACACTCCACGAAACCATTGCTAAATCATTGGGCTACAAATCAGTATTTGATGCCCTAAATTCCAATCTTGAACTCTTTTCAACTGAAGAGCAAAATGAAATCAAAAAACTAGGAGGATGATTGAAATGATTGAAATTAAACGGATGAATTGCAAGGTTAAAGGATGCAAGGGCAATTTGCAAAATTCTGAAGGGGATTATCGTAACGAAATGTTCAGTTGTGATACTTGCTTAGCGATGTATGTTTTGGAGGATTACTCTGATGTTTGAAAACACACTCCTTACGGAGAATGTGGCAGGGGAAGTGGATGCCAGTGCGATTCTTTCGTCAGTGCATGAGAATCCCCTGCCACTTTCCAATATTCCGATCAAAGAATCCGAATGGAATAGATACCTATCCAAGTACGATTCGAAATTTAAGACCTATCGAGATGAGGATGGGATATCCGTCATTCAGTGCAAGTACGGAAAAATAGCCCCTTTTTCATCATTTTTAGGACTTTTAGGTTTTTACGGATGTTTTCCCACATCGAACAAGAAAACGAGATTTTTAGCCAAAATACCCCCTTTTTGTGAGGTCATTCAAGATGGTGATACTGATGTCGGACTTAAATTCCCAGAATCCAAACTAGGGGAGCTTGTTGGGTGTCTCAGGATCAAGAAAAGGCGAGTAATTTCGCCTGAAGAGAAAAAGAGGCTTCAGGAACAGATGAGGAAATTTTATGGAAAGGAAGGACAAGTGGCCTCAATCGAAGAATCACCACATAACGAGACGGAAGTAAAACATCATAACGGAGCGGAACATGGATCAATTTCTCAATAAGAACTGCAAGATTGAAGTCTTGATTGATGGTCAGAGGTTATTCTTTACCGCCAAAGTCACAGACATGACCAAGGATCATATTCTTTTCACCGATAAATTCGGAGGGCATTATTGCTATAAGATAGAGCATATTGAATCCATCAGGGAACGGAACGGAGATGGCGGACATGGAAGATGATAACCCTATCCCACTCCAACTTAGGAGAGATGAATTTAGATTTATTCTTCTTGGATTTGAAAAAGGAAATGAAGAGGGGAAAAAGCCAATGAAAGACGAATTATGGCAATCGTCAGAGTTTCAATACAAATGGGACAATCCTAAATTGCTCAAGCATATTCAAGATGGGGGAAACTATGGCATTCTTGGAGGGCATGGCGGATTACTTATAGTGGATTGTGACAATGAACTTATTGAAAAGATTATTACTTCATTTTTCCCCAAAACATTTAGATGCCACAACCATCTTTATTTTATATGTGGGGGTGAAGAGAGTTATCGTGTTTTTCATAACAAGGAGAGATATGCTGACATTCAATCGACAGGAGCTTTTGTTGTTGCTCCGAATAGCAAACACTGGAAAGGTGGAACTTACCAAGTGAAGAATGATGAGGAGATTGCAGAGATTGATTACAATTATCTAAGATGGAGGATACCTAAAACTAGGCACATTATCAAAGATGCAATTACTGAGGAATTAGAATTCCAAACACCCAAAGGAAAAAATGGGAAGACAGTATTCAAGATATTCAAACCTCTTAGTTATCATCTAGTGAATTATAAACAATACTCAGGTAAAAAATTCAAACTTCTTTTTGATTATCCAGTTTTTGCTAGATATGAGGATGGAAGAACAGAATGGATATATTTGGAATTGCCCAATATCAAATGTGCTCCAAAATACCACGAACTTTGTATTAAGCATGGAGTAAATGATGATACTAAATTTATTTCCATCTTGATAAGATACGACGATAACTTTAATTATGAAGTCACTTGGATAGACGACAATACACCTAAACTTAATCTTGTTACCAATCTTGTTACTAATCCTGTTACCGAACTTGTGTACCCATCTTGTGTACCAAACTCGTTGTTATTGTTATTGCAATTGCAATTGAGTGAAGATAGGAGGTTGGGTATTGGGATTGGCAGGGTAATCGAGGAGGGTAAGCTCCTAGAACTCCTCACAATTTTGCAAAATCAAGATCCTCCTCGTGAGCAGAGGTTATATGTCGGCGGATTTTTGAAATTCATTGGCTGTCCCATTCAGGAAGCTTTTGATACTATAAAAAAATACAAAAAATGGATTGATTTCGATGAAGAAATCACAATGAGAGAACTAGGAAAAATCTGGAGTTCAAAATGACTCCTTACAATCACCAAAACTCGGACAAGAAAGTTACCTCCTTTCTTTCCGAAGGGAAGGGTCAGGGCGTGGATGTGGAGCCTCCTTTGTTCATCCAGTCCAAAGAAAATCTGCAACACGCCCCCCTGCTCCCCTTAGAAGAGGATTCAATCCCTCAAGAATCCCCTCCATACAGCCAAGAAGGGAGAATGGGATTCAATCTTGAATTAGGAGAGATAAGGCTTTCGGCTTACGCAGAAAGCATTGAACAGCTCCTAGATGTCTGTAACCTCATGGTGGAAGTCTCATTGAAATTCTCTCCAAAAGATAAATCAGAAAACCCTTTGGTGAGATGATGGCAAAACCTCCTCTTCCTCAAATCCTCATCAGGATCAACCCTGATGAATTTGAATTGCTCAAAGCAATCGCCAAAGAGAAAGAATCATCAGTTACTGCACTAGGAAGGGACTTTTTCAAAGTAGGGATGCAACTCCATAAAGAGGGAAGCCAATGAGCGAACAGCCCACTCTTCTTGGAAGATTAGGGAGATTCTTCTTTGGATTGGCTCTCTACATAGGATGCTGTACCTTAGTGGTTGTCTTCCTTGCCCTCTTGGGAATGGCAGGTGCATAATCCATGAACATCTCAAAAATAATGCGGAAGATTGCGAGAGAATCAACGGACAATCCTCAGCACTTTCAAATCTCCCAAGAGGCAATCACCTCTATGAAGCTCATGCTTGAAACCATAACAGAGGAAGTAACGAAGGAAGCCATACGCAAACTCGTCGGCAATGAGAGGAGGGTAACTACTAGGCGTATAGCGGATGCTCTTGCAGAAGTGTTCAGTTTGGCTAAAATACATGGGTCGGTTTTATCCCTTAATTTTTGGACACATCTACCCCCTAGAAGTATCTCAAATAATGGACATCTACAAACTTCTTCCCTGACCCCTAGGGGATTTTCAAATGACGTTTCAAAAGAAACGGATTTGGAGAGTGATTAAAGTGCGTATTGCCGTCTATTGCAGGGTTTCTACAAGGGACAAGCAGGACATCACCACTCAGGAGGTCTACCTCAAGGAGTACTCAGACAGAGAAGGGCATGAGGTGATGGGAGTTTATTCAGACATCGGAGAAAGTGGATCAAAGGACAGCAGACCACGTTTCGATGAGATGCTGGAAGATATGAGGGCAGGGAAATTCAATGGGATTTTGGTTTACAAGTTAGATAGGATCGGGAGAAGCCTCTCACATTTGATGAAGCTCTTTGAGGAATTTAAGAAAAGGAAAATAGCTTTTATCTCAGCAACTCAGAGCATCAACACTACTTCACCCGAAGGGAGAATGTTCTTACATATGCTCATGGTGTTGGCAGAATATGAAAGGGAATTGACGATCAGTAGGATCATAGACGGACAAGAACGGGCAAGATTGTCTGGGAAGAAAATAGGAAAGCGTGGTAAGGACAAAGGAGAAAGAAGGAAATCTGGCTATTGGCTAAGGTGGAGTAAAAAGACTACCCCTCAAAATCAAGCGGTTACCATAAAGCAAAAGCTACAAGAAAACCTCGATATAAACAAACAGGTGTTTATTTAATCATGGCAGAAATTGACTTCAAGCTAAGTGAGGGAAAGATTGAGCTTAGGTCAGTAACCTCAATCAGAATTCCAAGAGAGATGTCCGATCTGCTCGATGCCTACAAAGCCATCGTTGAGCCAAAACTCGACAAAGAACGCATAGTCCTCAAGATTCTTAATTCCAATCTTAAGGAGTTCAGGGAAGGTTTATCGTCTTTAAAATTCAAATGAGTTCTTCCATTATAATGCTATAACTCTAACATTTTGCCATATTAATAAACATATTTCTCCTCACAAATCCCATGACAAAGAAAGGGATTGTGATTGACCTATGGTTGATTGTGATTGTGGTTCTCATAGTCCTCTTCCTAGTATTCAAAGCAGGAGGTGTTCTTCATGGTTAAAAAACTACATTCAAACAGAAAAGGGTTTGCACCTATTTTGATCGCCGTGATATTGGGTATTGCTCTTCTTCTCTTCGCCGCATTCGGTCTCTTTGCTTGGGCAGTCGGCTTGAGCATGATTCAAGTGGTGGGGCTAACTATAGTGATTGGTTCAATTGTTGCATTGATTAAATTACCCGCAGTATGGAAAGGATTGCTCTTCTTCTTCCTCATAGGCTTGGCAATGTTCCTCTATCCAATGATAATGGAGGCTTTCCTTTGATCCCTTTCATCCTCTATATTATTGTAGGAATTTTTTTGGTTTTGTCATATTAACTTCAGTTCATAGATTTATTGATACATGGTTCGGAGGAGACTCCGAAACACAACAGAACAGGATAGATTATGGATATGAAACAAAAGAAAGCTAAGGAATTGTACCTTTGCCTTAGAGGAAAGCGTAAGCTCTTGGTTCTCTACACTCCATTTGGCAAATATAAAATCCCATTGTCAGGCATCTCTAAGCTAAGAAGGAATAAGCTGTTTTTTCTTTACTTCGATCCATTTATCCCAGAGAAAGAATACCGAAAACAAGAAGCAGTCAATGAAGAAACTAAAAAGCGTCTTAATGAAGACTTACGTCTTACTGAAGTCAAAAAGCTAAACATCGAGGGAGAGCAATGAGAAAGTCCGTTGGTATCCCTCTAGTTCTCTGCATGGCTCTGCTCGGTGTAAGTGTAAACGCCCAGATGCTCTACTCCATCTCATGCCAATCTGAAGGGTATCCCATTCCCATGATTCAACAGGCAGAGATCAAAGCCATTGGCTATCCTCCAATCAAGCTAAAGAACACCTCGATTGATGAGATGGCAAACGCTCTGGGAGATGTTTTCGAGTTCTCTCCAGAGAATTTCAAGGGAGTGAGAAGCATTACCTTTGATGGGAACAAAAGAATACTACATAAGAACGGAAAAGATTTTGGAGCTTACTACTCCCAATCAAGAGATATCACCATTGGAAGAACTTGGATTGAATCAGATTCTACTGAAATAATCATCCACGAACTCACCCACAATAAATGCTGGATGAAATCAAGGGACATCTCCCATGAAAGCAATTGCTTCAAGGATGGATTAGCATGAAGAAACTAATCCCCTACATCTTCCTCTTTGCTGTGATGATGTTCTCTGCGAATGCAGAATATTGTTTTCAGGAGTTTGCTAATGTAAGCAACTCTTGTGGTGGATTGGGAAATGGAACATATTTTTCTAATGGGGAGGGTTCAATAGATGGAAATTATAGTTCTTCTTCTAGTGAAAATAATGGATTTTATGTAAATTATTCAAAACCATTAAATTTAATCTCAAATAACTCTCTCCTTCAGTCAAAACATCAAGTGAACTTAGGTGGAGGAACTAATCAAGTTAATTTTTCAATTCCTTTGTCTTGTCAAAACTCATCTTTAGACAAATTAGTTTTAAAGGGAAATAGAACTGGATGTCCTGGTTTTTGTGGTACTTCTAATGCACAATATTTATGCAATGATGGAAAGGATTTCATTTCTATTTCTTCTTTTGGAATTGGAGATTTTGGAACATCATTTTTGTTATATGAAGAATCAATTTGGTGGAACACAACTAGTATCTATCTCAATAATGTTTCCATTAGTCCTCAACCCCTCATTTCAGGAAATGCCAAAGGTCATTGCAACTACACTTCCGAGACGAATTTACCTCCCATAGATAATCAAACCCTATGGTATCAAAACAACTCCATAGTCAATACTGCAAACAACTCCTTTATCCTTCTTGGAGGTAATGTCAGCGAGAACTCAAATATTACTTTTTCATGCAGATACAACGACACCTATGACTGGAGCAGTTGGGTAAACTCTTCAACACTAACCGTAGGAGATCAATCTCCCCCTACAATCAACGGAAACAGAACAGCATCACCTTCAGTAGTGGTCAATAGCGTTATGGATACCTACTGCAATGTATCTGATTCATCAGGAGTAGTCTCATCAGTCACCATAGAGGTAGAGAATCCAAATCAACAGAAAACAAACCTTTCGGCTTCATTGGATTCAGGATCATCAAGCAATGGAGAATGGAAGGCATCCTACACCACTTCAGTAGTGGGAACTCATGCGGTAAGATGCTACGCCCAAGATGGATCAGGGAACAGAGCAAATACTGGGAATGAATTGACCTTTACTGCAACAACCGCCTCAACACCGCCTCAAGGTGGGGGAGGTGGTGGCGGAACAACCACCATCATCCAAAACGGAAACCAAACCCCCATCCTCTACTTTGGCACGTTGAGTTTTAGCTTTACTATTTATTCAACCCCTTCATCACAAGAAAGGTATCTCAAATTTGAAAATAAGGGGAATGGAGCAATCACCAATGGAAATGTAGTTGTTCTTGGTAATGCCTCCAAGTACATATCTGCGAAAGTCTGTGAAACTCCTGAAGTAAATTGCAAGTCCTCTGGGATAGTAATTAAGTCAGGAGCAACAGGATTCCTGCTCATGCAAGGAAACTTTGACAGAAACCTAATTGAAACTTCACAGGGGATAGTGAGAATAAGCGAGGAAGGAAATAACGGAAAAACATTTGATCTCCTCATCTCTCTGGATAGACCTCTCATCTATGGAGTGATTTCTAAAATCAGCAATTCAACTCCTTATATGGAAATGTTTGGAGACAATGAACTCCCTGCATTGGTCATAACCTATCTAGGGTTTGTGATCCTAGTCCTCTTCCTGTTCTTCATTGTGTCGAATGTACTATGATCGGGATTCACAGACCACTGGACATATGCAGAGAACCTTTATATAGTCTAATAATCAATAACTTGGATATGGGAGTGACGCTTTCAAAAGAGGAACAAGACAATATAGATTCGAAAATCAAGGCAATTAACACCCGTACAGGAAAGTATGCACCTAAAAATACGATTTTGGATATCGCTAAAGCATTAAATGTTGATGTTTTCCTTGTAGATTTTGACCATAAATTCCCACTTCTAAAACATGATGTTAGCGGTATGATCGAATATCTTGATCCCAAGGGGAATGAAAAAGCAAAAATTTTTCTTAATGTGGATGACATTCCTGAACGCAGGAGTTTTACCTTAGCTCATGAATTAGGGCATTATATACTCCATAAGGCAGATGTTAATGGGAGGTTTAGATTAGATTATCAAATCTATACAGATAACCAACAATCTAAAGAAGAAACAGAAGCCAATTATTTTGCTGCAAGTATTTTAGTTCCCAAAGAAAAATTATTAGATATTATGAAAGAAATAGATGTTTCTAAAAATATATCTCATGTTGCTGACTATTTTGGTGTTTCTGTGCCGATGTTAAAGAGGAGAATATTATGGATAAAGACAAACCAATAATTGATCCTCAGTTAATTGATAATTTAATAGTATCTTGGACAAAAATAGGAAAAAATAAGGTAGATGATTCTCAATTAAAAATTCCATCACCTGATGCTTTAGATAAAATACTCGAACAGAGACAAACACAAAGAGAAGTAATCTTTGATTTTGCTTTGCGTTGGACTAAATTTCTCTTAATTCTACTTATAGTAGTTATTGTATTCCAATCTGCTGTTTCGTTCTTTTACGGAAAATCTCTAATTGATAAGGTCGCATTAAGCATATTGGCAGTTTCGATATTAGGTCAATTCATTGGAGTGATTATCATAATTGCAAAGGCACTATGGAATGATGATCCCTATAAAGAACATTTTAATAAAGATAAAAAATGAAATCTGGATAATTTAAGCCCATTCTAGGCACGAACTCCCCATATTATCCTGAAAAGGTAGTTTACCTACCCCCTCCAGGAAAAGAGGGGTACTTCGTTGAAATTAGGGGTACTATTGCCCCTTTTTGCGTACCTATGTTAAAACCTATTGGGAGTCAGTGACCGGAAAAGGGGGATTGAAGTGCCTAAAAAGTAAGAATTGAACCTTTTTTCTCATTCTCGCCAGAGGCTTTCTCCCTTTTAGAAATAATCAGTGGGATGGTGTTGAGGGGTATTTTGTGCGGTGGATGTCTGAAATCACCGCCTGGGCCAATTGGTCGTCCGGACTTGTAGACACTATGTGGACAGTGCCTGTATAGAGGTGGGCATATTCCCCCATCGGTGGAAGTTCGTGGCGGGGCGGGGTGGTGTCCACTGCCCCATAGGCATATATCCTCACTTCTTGGTCAAATCCTAGATCGGTCTTCATTTGTGTCCCTGAAGGTGCGACCCAGATAAAGTAGCCTTGGTAAGGACTCAACCTCTGAACTTGGGCCATGTGAACCTGTTGTCTTACATGGCCCTGAGCAGCAGCATAGAGATCAGATACTTTCGCAGATAAACCCCCCGGGGCTTGTGGTTGTGCAGCCATCAGGATCTCCTTACCCTGGAAGGTAATCAACATCGGTATTTATTGCTTATGTTATTATCCTAACAAAAGAAATGATGCAGGGGGAGGGATTCGAACCCACGAAGGGACTGACCCACAGGATTTCCGCCGCTGGCTTAAGTCCTGCGCATTTGACCGGGCTTTGCTACCCCTGCAATTGATTGGCAAAAGAAAGTCGTTATTTAAAGGTTGTGCGCGGCTTTTGTGCGCGGCGCGCCATGGACGGATGCTAAAGG
>Ga0209210_1000597_pt1 | contig 36930 bp, 46 predicted proteins | sample RifGroA1_FD_183991 | JGI IMG/M metagenome (GOLD analysis project Ga0209210, IMG submission 183991) | Contaminated groundwater microbial communities from Rifle, Colorado, USA - Rifle Groundwater A1 (SPAdes) (version 2) | ecosystem: Environmental > Aquatic > Deep subsurface > Groundwater >...
TAGTATTGTTAGTAATAATCATGTAAAACCTGAAAAATTTCTTATTGACAGTGCGGGTCGAAAACCAATTAGAGTTAATATCCCCATTAGCGGTGAAACTGTAAGCCTTGATTATCCGGGTAAATCCGGAATCTTGACCTTAGGTGATAAATTGAACCAGAGACTTTTAGAACGATATGTTTCTGAACTGCTGGATGGAAAATACGATCGAAGGGATCATTTACATCACGCAAAGGTTTCGGACATTAATGAAGCAGGCTGGAAAGTTTTTTGGGCACCGCTTCAACTGAAACGGAATCTGATTCATGTGCGAATAGTTTGCGAATCAAATTTTGTGAGAAATCAGGATCCTACATTAAAAGAGGCAGAAAGATTGGCGGGAGAATTTTGTAGGGCGTGTTAATTTTTTTATTTCTTTCCAAGGAGACCCCTCACAATTTTTGTAAACTCTTCACCCATCGTTGTTCGGTTGTGGTACCAGACTTCGAAAAGACTAGTAGTTTGGGTTATTTGTTGAAGTGGCATCAGCCGTGGTGCTGTCTAAGATATTTACGCTTCTTCAGTTTTTTTTGGACTTTTTGTGCGGCATCTTCAACCGATTCGGCCTCAGTCGCTATTTCTGCCCAGACTCCTCCCATTCTTATTTTCTCTCTTTGTTGATATGCATTTCCGGTATCTGTTGGACCGAGTAATATTATGACCTCTTCACCTTCGGTTTGTGCTTGTACATCGGCTTGGTGTTCGGGTGGAGTTACGCTTTTCAAACTGAATCCGACAAAAGATTTTTTTTCACCATCAGTATCTGCTGTCATATTTTAGAAGGATTTGGAAATCTGCAGACGGTTTTAAACAGATATTTAATTAAATCCTATAATGTATTATAATTGTTAACCAGAATTTTTCAAGGTGGTATTTTATATTGTTATATAAAAATTTACCAAATTATGCCTGAACGTAAATTAGACTTAAACAATCCGGAAACGATAGTTAGATTGGCAGATTCCTTGCACAGTAGGCCACAAAACCCAAAAGCATATCAAGCTTGGATTGAAGCCGAGAAGTTGGAGAAAGGGATAAAGTCCAGAGAGATAAAATCGCTTCCGAAACTTGGAAAAAAACAATTCAAAATAGTATACATGGGTCTGACCGCAGATGGCGATGATGGTGAGACGGCGGAGTTGGTTAATCGTGCATTGAAAATATTAGACGGGTATATATGTAAAAAACACGGTGTCTGTTTGAAAGATTTATACACAGCGCGGGATTGGAAAATGGACCAGGTTGATAGAATAACGAGCCGGGGTGGATTAGATCAGCGTGAATTTTAAAAGTGTAGGAGATTTCAACTTGTCACGAGATATTGGTCGACTCGATTTTTTAATTGGTTGAATCTTTTTTACTTACGGTTGTTGAAAGCTCGGCTTTAACTGCTTTAATGTCATCTTTGACTTCTGACACGTCAGCTTTCAGGTGATCCAACCTTTGATCGACTTTATCCAATTTTTCATCTATCCCTTCAAATTTTTTTCTTTTCCTTCAAACCTTTTATCTACACCATCAAAGCGTTTTTCGTGTATGTCAAACATCCGCTGTACCCCGTTTAATATTGACTTGGAAAAACCAATCAAAGTTTCATCGAGATCTTTTTTAGTAACTAATCCATTTCCTTTTACCATATCTGTATCTTACATAGAAACGGGTTTTTGACAAGCTGCTTAATTCCAGGAAAGACGCAAAGTTTGCAAAGCTGGTAAACGAAGCTTACAAATCGATATTCATAGCCGAAGGTGATAAGTCTATTTTTAGATTATTGAAGGAAAAAATTGATATTTGGGTTGGTCACTACAGATACGACATGGAAAATGGACTGCTCACTAAAGCTCTGAAAACAGCCAGGGGCGCGGAAAGCGGTAATGGAAATATTATTTCAGTTTAATATTTTAATGGAATTTTCAGCGGCCCGCTTCTTTTTGGTATTCGGGAAAACCTTTTTTTGTCAATTCAGTAAGGCGTTGCTTGTTGCTTTCACCAACTTTTTTTTCATTAAACGTGCCGTCCGGGTTTACACTGTACCCTTCATTCAGCAGTCTCAGATATTGCACATTTTCTTCCTCAGACAATAAAGGAGCCGGGGACAGCAGAATGGAATTTGCTAAAGCCAGTTGGGCTTTTCTTTCGTGATCTTCTGCTTTATCGGATAAGCCTTGTGCTTTGTCCCTTTGTGCCTGTTCTAGGTGATATTGATACATGTTTCCAAATGCTTGTCCAAATAAAGCGGAAGCCAATACACCATTTGATTCTTTAGTGCTTTCTTCATCTGCCATAACTTAATTATACCAAAAATATCATTCATTAGGCCACGTTTGAGTGCTGTCCACTAAGCGATTGTAAATAATCATATTTGAGTAACTACCCTTAATTATAAAACTATAAGATTATATATTATTTAATTATTGACAAAACTATATACACTTGTAAAAATATAGCTCATGACTTCTAGTTATTGCCCCTGTCCCCGTTTACAAAACATAACAAATTTGAATTATATATTAAAGACAATCCCCAGCTAAAGCCGGGGATTTTTTTTGAGAAAAAAATGAGTACTGAATTGAAAAATGGACAGGTCGTCGGTGTAGTTGTTTCAGAATTTATATATTCCCCCACGGTACAAATTGATATTTCAAAAGTCCATCTGTATGGCACTTCCTCTCCTGTTGCTAAGGGTTGTAAAGGAGAGCATGTTTTAAGTGATGAAGCTTTAAAATCAGGGAAACTGGCAATTCAATATACCTTTCCCGAAATGCAGAAAGATTTAATTCCTGAAGTTTCAAAAAAAAGAAAGCATTATAGAAAATAGGATTTCTGCTGGTCTTTTTTGTCTGTAAAATATTTTATGGTAATTGAAGCAATAAGAGATCGTATTAAGAAAGAAAAAAAACTTGGGGAATTATCTTGGCAAAGTATTGTTGCATATAAGATGAAGCATGAAAAAATCAACTTTTTTTTAGATTACGAGTTTAAGTCTGGAGGAGGTGGAATTACTCCTGTTGATGAAACAAATTTTCAGGAAGTTGTGGATGGAATGAAAAAGCATTTTGAGGATGGGGATAAATTGGAAGTCTCTTTCATGAATAGGAAAGTGATTACTCACGAAAATAATTTAGTAGCTGTAAATCCTGAAGTCGGACAAAGATTTAAACTGGTGCCTTAGTCTGTTTTTTGTATCAACTACGGTACTACACTAACAAAAAAAAGATGGATGTAATAAAAAATATTGCCAATAACTGTCCACCCTACTTTGATTCCTTTGGGTTTGAAAAAGATTTTTACTTTTATTAAACCCAAAAGGTGCGGGAGGAGGTGAAAAATAAATGAAAAAATTATTATTAAGTGCGCTTTCATTGGGAGTTGTAGCAGTTGTTGCAATAGTTGCAACCCAAGCCTTTTTCTCCGATGAAGAGACATCAACAGGAAATACATTCCAAGCTGGTGCAATAGATTTACAAGTTGATAGCAAAGCTCACTATGCAGGATTGGTTTGTGTAGAGGGACATTGGGTACAAGAAGATCAACAGCCCCCTACTACTAGACCGGATCTTCTTGATGATCCTTGTGGTGGTACTTGGAACCTTAAAGATTTGACTATTGAGAAGTTCTTTGAATATTCAGATCTTAAACCAGGCGATGACGGAGAAAATACTATTTCCCTCCATGTCTACAACAATGATGCTTGGGGTTGTGTGACTATAAACCCAACACTCAATGATGATATGTCATCTACTGAACCCGAATTGGAAGCAGGAGATACACAAGATACTGACAGCATCTTTGATGGTGAATTGGCCCAAAGCATGCATTTTAGGATCTGGTCAGATATGTGTAGTAATACAGGTCTTGGTGCAGTACCTGGTGATAATATTTACCAGCAGGGATGCGACCTTCTACTAACAGAAGGAGATGGACCAATAACTCCTCGAACATGGGCGCTTGCAGCTCCCGGTTTACCTAACGTATTTACCGGTGCAGTTAGTGCTCCGTTGATTGGTTCTAATGATTATTACTTGGGTGTTGCTTGGGATATTCCAACAACAGTCGGTAATAAGGCACAGACTGATAAATATATGTCTGATATTTCCTTCAAAGTAGAACAATCTCGTCATAACGAGAATTTTGTATGTCCGGTTCAGGAAGGATTTACACCGAACACACTTCGACTCGAAAATGAGCAGGAAGTACAAGGTGGTCCATGGAATGTCATCGTCGATCAAAAATATGTCGATATGACCTACAACAGTTCAGGTCCAACCTTTGATTACACATTAGTGGGACAAGGTTTGGCCGCTAGTACACAATACAGCTTGATCTATTATGCTGATGGATGGCCGGGAAATAATCCGGGAGCTTTGATTGGTACTCATTTGTCCAATGCTGATGGAACTATCAACACTGGTCCAGTAATAAACGCGGAATTAAATATGGATTTACCTACTTTGCCTGATGGCAATTATGCTATTGGAGCAAAGATTTGGTTAATTCCAAGTTCTGCTTATAATGCTGGCACTAAAAGTGTTACTGTCTGGCCACCAGACTTTAATACTTGGTTCTTTGAAGGTAATGTGTACATCAATTACAACGATACGCAAGTTCCTTAATGTTTTATTTGAACTCTCGCCTTGGTCCCGGTGAGATAGCGCAAGCGCATCTCGCGGGATCAGGGATTGGGAGTTGTAAAAGCGAAATTAGTTAAAAGGTCTAGTTTCGAAATTTGAATAAAATAATCCCCCGTGAGGTGGTGAGAACTATCTCACGAGGGGATAAAAACCTTAATAAATTGAAATCATAGATGGGGCGGAAAGTCCCGCACCTCTTTGAGTTTCTTTTTTAAACTGCAGTTTGTAGGTAGTAAAAATATAAACTGCGAATAATTTAGATTAAGTTATTAAAATACTCGCACCAAAAAAAGATTTATCTTTTGATTAAACTCAAAAGGTGCGGGAGGAAGGAGGTGAATATATATTAAAAGAATATTAAGAAGTTTATTAGTTTTAGGAATAGTCGGAATTGCCGTGTTTGCAACTCAGGCTTACTTTTCTGATGAGGAAACATCTGTCGGCAACACGTTTGAAGCTGGAAAGATTGATTTGAAGATTGATCATATGCGTGCTTCATATAACGGGGAAGATTGTTTTCAGGATTGTGTAGAACAGGAAAATCTTGTCCAAAATATAAGTTTTGAAGCACCCGTTGTTGCAACCGCCCAACTTTGGGACATTTATGATTCGCCGGTTGGCGGATGGAATGTTGATTGGAGAGGAGATATTCCTGCTACTTACAATACTGTAAATAGACCCGATCCGGCACACCTTGAATATCATCGTGGAGTTTTGGGATCGGCTTACGAAGGTCAGCAATATGTTGAACTTGATTCTGATTGGGACGGACCGAGTGGAGGATTAAGTAACGAACCTGCATCGGTAACGATATATCAAGATATTCCAACTGTGGCTGGCGGCAATTACAAATTAAGATTTGCATTTGCACCGAGACCGAATACGGCAGCAGCTAATAACCGCCTTGAAGTGAAGTGGGGTGGAGTTGTTGTTTATGATACAGGACCGGTTGCAGGCGGAGGTGGACCGATCGCTTGGCAATATATAGAGCTTGATGTATCGGCAACTGGACCTTCAACTGAATTGAGGTTTACAGATTTGGGAACAGCAGATTCTCTGGGAACATTTCTTGATAACATAACGCTAAATCACGTTGTATGTGAAGAGAAAATTGATAATCTGAAATGTAATTTGTGGGAACTTAAGGATTTGGGGGAGAATGATTTCATTTGGAATTTTAACGATGTCAAACCCGGAGATTACGGGAGAAATGTCCTTTCCTATCACGTCTATGACAATAATGCCTGGATGTGTACATTTTTCGAGAAGGAAGATTTGGAAAATGTAATTCTTGATCCCGAAGCAGCCGAGGGCGATATTTCTGATCCTCCAGGAGAACTTTCAAAATATATGGAAGTTTTCATTTGGGGAGACGATGGTGACGGAGTATACGAGCCGTTAGCCAGTGAAGCAGCGATTGCACAAGGAACGCTTGATAGTTTGAATTACTTTCCGATTGCAGAATCGCCGGGAACGCCGGTTGTTGCCAGTACCACTTGGTATCTTGGTTTGCAGTGGTGTTTCGGTGATTTGAGCGTGGACGGAAGCGGAGTATTTTCTTGCAATGGAACGGGCAATCAAAATGACGCACAAAGCGATATTTTGAAGGAAACCATAAAGTTTTACGCTGAACAAGCGAGGAATAATCCTGACTTTAAGTGTAGTAATTTTGTAACACCGACAATCACACCCGGTGGTTAACAAGTCTGTTTTCTCTATTCTGAAGTGCCCCGCCTAGGTTGCAAATAGGTTGGAGGAATAGAGGGCAGGCCATGTTAGATAACTTGCGTATCTCACATGGCCTGTCTAAAAGGTGGGCTTTTAGGGATATTTCAAACCATTATTGAGATAACCCTGAGAGCGAGCATCACCGGAGGGGATGGTGATTATTTATGAGTTTACATGAAGTACATATTGCATTGGGGGCACAAGCTCCTGAAATACCGCAGGCTCGAGGGGTTATTTATAGCAAAGGACGATTTGAGTCTCAAGCAGTAAAACCTCGCACTGCAGTAAGAACTGATTTTACCGATACCAGATTTAACGGTGCTTTAAGGGCAAGTGATATCGCTGGAAAAGCTATTGGGCATCACGTCCGAAGCGGTCGAATTCGAAGAGGGTATTAATAAATAATTTCGGATATGAAGAAATATTTAGTCGGAGGAATATTATTATTCTTTGTGCCGGTGTGGCTTGCTTTGCTTTTTGTCTTTGGACAAAACACGGCTGCTTATCTTTTAAACAGCAAGGAAAAAAATATTCTCGCTTTGAAAAATACAAATCCCGATTTAATCGGGATAAACCTTCCCAAACTGTATCTTGTACAGTCGGGTTCAATGCAACCTGCTGTCGGGGTGGGGAGTGTCGTTGTGGTTTCTCCCGAAAAAACTTACGTCAACGGAGATATTGTCTCCTTTGACGTTCAAGGAACCGGAAAAACAATCATCACCCATAGAATTGCGTACAAGGAATTTCCCAACGGGGTAAATTCAGATGCCGTTTACATGACAAAAGGGGATGCGAATGAGGACTTTGATACCACGAAAATTTCAGATAAAAATATCATCGGCAAGGTCCGTTTGGTAATCCCATACCTCGGATACCTTGCGTCAGCCGCTAAAAAGCCGTGGGGTTTTATACTATTGGTAATTGTCCCCGCGACAATTCTTATTTATGAAGAGCTGAAAACAATTTTCGGAGAAGGTAAAAGGGGAGCCAGGAAAGTTTTGGGAAAGATCAAAAAGACCGATTTACATTCGGTTTCGCTTTCTTACCCGAAAATGTCCGAACCGGATTCTGAAGGGAAAAAGGGTGGTAACGGTAAACTGTTTTCAAACCTTTTGAAGACAACAGCGTATTTTATCCCAGTCTTTGGCGGTGTTTTGGTGATGACGGCAGTTTCTTCTTCGTTCCTTTCCGATAAGGAACAGGCCTTTGGAAATTTTTTTCAAGCAGCAAGTACGGTCGACACCCAACCACCTGAAGTTACACCAACTCCGACAGTCGGACCTGTGGATTGTTCAAATCCAAAAATTGTGATCAACGAAGTCTATTATGATGTGGCTTCTGATAAGGGGAATGATGGTGGTGCAGATTCTGATGAGTGGGTAGAGCTTTATAACACATCAGATTGCGACGTAGATTTGAAAGATTGGACTTTAACAGATAATAATACTACTGCGTCGATTAGCCACTCAAATAAATTTATTGTTGCGCATGGATTTGCGTTAATTTCAAAGAGTGCTTCGACATGGTCTCATTGGACTGTACCATCTTCTGCAGAGAAGATAGAAATTGGTGTAGAGATTGGAAACGGACTCGCAAACGGTGGTGATAGAGTAATACTTAAAAATAATTCGGCTGTGGTTGTTGACCAGATGAGCTATGGTTCTGATACCACGGCTTATACACCTGCGTCTCCTGATGTTGCGGAAGGACATTCTTTATCGAGAAATCCCTTGGGAACAGACACGAATACGGCGGCAGATTTTGTTGATACAAACCCTCCGACGCCAGGGGTTTAATGTAGCCTATGAGTGAATTTAAAAAATACAGAAGGGTTTTGACTTTTATACTTCTTCCCTTTGTTCTTGCTGGGTTGGTTTACGTTTATCAGAATGCAAAGGCTTCACAAGTAACCGCTGTTGATTTAATCAGTGTTACCTACGACGGGCACTCCACTCCCGATCCGGTATTTACTCTGGATGACATGAAGCCGGGGGATGTTTCTAAAAAATGCTTTACGGTCAAAAATGTTAATACTACGGATTCATTTGATGTTTTGATGAGAGGACAAAAAACACTTGAAGAAAAGGCTTTCGCAGATGTTTTGGAGATAATCATCAACAAGAGTGGAGGTAGCGATGTTTACGGTGGAACGTTGGGTTTTAAAACAGTTCAAAATTTTCTTGACGAAACGAATCCGATTAATTTGGATGGCTTTTCGCCAGGAGCAGAAAAAACTTTTTGCATGAGTGTTAAATTTCCCCCGGAGGCCGGAAATGAATATCAATTAGCAAAGCTGGTCTTTAATCTTTATTGGGCGGCCGACCCCGCTGAAAGTAAAATTCCGCCGGAGTGCAAATACATGACTATCGAGCGTATCATTGAGGGGACAGAGGGGGATGAAAAGATTTATGGATCGGTCAAACCGGAGCTGATCTTGGGTTACGGTGGGAACGACAAGATTTGGGGAAGTAGCTCCGGTGACTGTATTGTCGGCGGCGACGGGAACGATTACATTAAGGAAGAATCCGGGGATGGGGTTGTTTTAGGCGGGGAGGGAAATGACAAAATCGATGTTGGCTACGGAAACGATACAGTTTACGGCGGGGGTGGAAACGATAAAATTAACACCGGTTCAGGAAACGATTTGGTTTATGGAGGAGACGGGAACGACAACATCGATTTAGGTTCGGGAGATGATAGGGCGTATGGTGAAGCCGGAAACGACACAATTGACGGGGGCAACGACAACGATGAAATTTGGGGAGGCGATGGAAATGATGTTCTCCGCGGAGGTTCGGGAGATGATAAATTGTACGGGGAGGCGGGTAATGATACAATTCACGCAAATTCCGGAAATGATTTGCTCGATGGGGGAACCGACACTGACAACCTGCACGGGAACAATGGGATTGATACTTGTGTGAATGGTGAGGTTAACCAAAGCTGTGAATTGTAAAAATTCATTTCAACAATGACGACAGAACTTAAAACAAAAGTTGATTCTTTTAAAACTTGCACAGCTTGTGGTTTGCGATGTACGAACCAGCCTGTAGGAAGGTTGTTGGAAAATGGAAACGGTGATCTTTTTTGGAACCCCCTGCGCATAGATGAATGTCCAGCATATCTTGCTCTTAGAAGCGCTGCTGTAACCAAGGATGTGGCAAGGAGTATGATCTCTGATAAAGGAACACAACTGACACGTGCTCGAAGAGTTGGAGTAGATGCAGATGTTGTTCGTGACCCTATATAAATAGTATACAGGGCCATAAATGTTGACATTGACATCCTATATACATTATAATTGCGTTCAGATTACGACTGCCTCATAATTTTCTGCCCCAATACGAGAAAAATGTTTAAAAAAATTGCTTTAATCATTGCCCAAGTTGTACTGGTATTTGCTCTTGCGAAAGTTGTTAACGCGCAAACTCCGCCGGATTTCCCATCATGCAGTAATCCTCAAGGAACGCTCAAGGTCAGCTACGACAGTGGAACACACTATCTTGTTGGTGGCACCGCGGTTACCGGATCCGACGCAGTTTATTACACCGGTGAAACATCACTCATTCAATGTTTTTGTGCCGACGACGGAAATGGAGTTCAAACAAATTGGTGGAGAGTCGATTCGTTAAACCAGGATCAAATTGACCAATTGGTAAAACTTGGATGGACTTATATCCCAACAGGAAGCAATTGGGGATTGGACGATTCTTCTTATATGGCAATGAATGCAAATTATCAGTGCAAAACCCCTCCGTCAAACCCTCCGGGCAATCCACCCGGACCGGGAAGTCCGCCAGTTTGTAATGCGGAAAGACCGGTTCCTCCGCAGTTGGTTTCGGTAATCAGACACGGCACAGAAGCAGTCGTAACCTGGACGAAAATTGACTTGGCAACACACTATGTTCTGGCCTACGGAACAAAGATCGGGGAATACCCATATGGTGTTCCTAATACAGGGAATGTCACAAGCTACACCGTTTCCGCACTCAATCCATCGACGACTTATTACTTTCAGGTTTATGCAGTCAACGATTGTATGCCATCAGATCCGTCAGGAACAGCACCCCGCGGGGGAGCGGTCTTGGGTTTGGCAACAACCGGAAATACTTTACTTTTATACTCCGTATTTGCAGCCGCAGCACTTCTAACAGCTTCTGGGTTAATCTTGAGAAAAAGAGATTAATGAAACGGTTCAAACTTAAGAGTTTAATAGTTTAGTAATTTAATAATATAATTTACTTATGCGAAAATTTCTTTCCAAATTTTTGATTTTTTCTGGAGTTTGTTTGTTTGCGTTTGGAGGGTACTTGGTTTGGGAGCGAAACTCCCCGAGGCGGGTCAGTTTTAACTCTCCTCCGCCGGAGCAAAAGGGGAGTTTGATCGAAGGGATTAACTCGGCCGGGGTCGCTCCGAAGATTATTAAAATTCCCTCAATTGGAAAAGAATTGGAAATTTTTCCTGCAAAAATCAACAATGGTTACTGGGAGTCAACGAAAAAAGGCGTTTCCTACTTAATCACGTCGCCGGTTCCCGGCGAGGTTGGCAACAGCATTATTTACGGACACAACTATCCAAATTTGCTGAAAGATTTGACTAAAGTGAAAGTCGGCGACGAAATTAAGATTGTTTATGACGGGGGAGCCGAAAAAAGTTTTGAGGTTTTTTTTACGCAAGTTGTCGGACCGAACCAATCTTCAATTTTAAATCCGACCGAAGATCGAAGAATTACACTTTATACTTGCAGCGGTTTTTTTGATTCCAAGAGGTTTGTGGCAACCGCGATATTAAAATAAGGTGACCCCGATAACGATATATTTTTCTTTATTATGGGGTATAATGTCAGATATGGAATTTTTACGAATTAACAAGAGTCTTTCTAAAACTGAAAAATCGAAAGAGATTATAGTTCCTTCACCTGACAGGATATTGATCTTAGGTTCAAGGTTATCGGGCGCCATGGATCTTGCTGACTGACGGATTAGAACAGTATATGAGAGAACAAGGAATTAATAGTGTGAATGTTGATGTTTGGCGTAATGTGGCAAAAATTGATCTAGCTTTTTTTGGTATTTCAGATCTCAAAGAATTGACTAACATGACTAAAATCAATTTACCAAAAGGTGTAATACTTTTACCTGAAATGAGGCAATATGATCCAAGCAATAAAGGAATGAGTATTGATACATATGAAACAGGTGTAGATGTGGAAGTTAAAAAATTATGCGATGGATACGATGTTCCATTAATTATGCTTAGGAAGGTTCCAACAGCTGAAGAACTTATAGAGGGTATGCGAAGACTTCCTCAAAAAATAAATAAGGATAAACAAGATTGATCATCATCTAGATTTTGTACCCCTGCGCTTGTAGAAGATTAATAAATAACACAAGAAAAATTCCAAGAGATTTGTTGTAACAGCCATACTCAGATAAGATCAGATTGATCTGTATTCATTTACAAAAGATAGAGATTTGCATTTCAGCTTGCCCCGTTAGAAACTGAAAGTTTTCTAATGGGGCAAGCGCTTTACTTAAATAAAGGTACTTATTTACTTTCAAGAAGATCGGGTCTCACCTTCTTTGTTTTGGCTAAGCTAGCTTTTTTTCTCCAGATTTCAATTTCTTTGTGGTTTCCGCCAAGGAGCACTTTCGGCACTTCCCAACCAAGGTACTTTTCCGGACGGGTGTAGCTTGGATGGTCCAGTAAATTTTCAATTTTCAATTTTCCATTTTCAATTTGGGAAAAAGATTCGTGAGTGGTTACCTCTTCTTTTAAAACACCGGGAATAAGACGAACTATAGAATCGACTAAAACCATTGCCGGAATTTCGCCACCGGTTAAGATATAATCCCCGATTGAAATTTCCTCATCGACCAAATGTTGCGAGATTCTCTCATCAAAGCCCTCATAGTGTCCGGCAATAAAAATAATGTGGTTGAGCCTTGACAGTTCAACGGCTTTTTTCTGGTTAAAAACTTTTCCCTGAGGAGATAATAATATTACCTTAGGCTTTTTTTTGGAAATAGGAATTTGTAAATTGGAAATTGCGCGGTGTACCACATCAACACGCAATACCATCCCCTTTCCTCCGCCAAACGGGCGATCGTCAACAGTTTTGTGTTTATCGCTTGCCCAGTCCCGTAGATTGTGAATGTTAATTTCCACCAAGCCGTTGTCTTTGGTTTTTTTGAGCATCGACGTGTCAAACGGTCCCTCAAACATCGAAGGGAAAAGCGTCAGGATATCAATCTTCATTGCAGTGGGCTTTTTATATTTTTTAATATCGGGTTTGTTACTTTAGTATATAACTGTGTTGTTCTTATATTAGCATGTCCTAAAAGTTCTTGAACATATCGGACATCAACTCCGTTTTCCAACAAATGCGTGGCAAAAGAATGACGAAGAGAATGAAAAGTGGCATCCTCCTTGCCAACGCCAACCCTTTTTAAGGCACTACTAAAAACCTTTTGGGCTGTTCTTGTTGTAAGTTTACCCCCTCTTTCGCTTACGAATAAATAATCGTTAGGAGTTTTACCGGCAAGCATGTTTTTCAGGTCGTTTACCAATTTTTCGGGAATAATCGATATTCTGTCCTTTTTCCCTTTTCCATTTTTTATAGTAATAGTAAGTTCGTTCACATCAACGTTTTTTACTTTGAGATTAACCGCTTCGCTTACTCTTAAACCGGCTCCGTATGACAGGGTAATAAGTAATTTATGTTTGGAGTTGGAAATACTTTTGCTAATTGCGGATATTTCCTTTCTGGAAAATACAATTGGTAATCTTTTGTGACGTTTTGCATATGGAAATTTAAAAGCAAAGGTTTTCTTATAAACTTTTTCGATTACGTATTTAAAAGTTGCATGGTAGAGGTTAAGCGTATAGGGAGAGTAATTTTTATCTGATAGTTTTGAAAGAAAGTTTTTGAATTCATTTTCTGAAATTTTATTAAGCGGTTTTCCGAAATGCTTGTAGATGTTTTTAGTACATTGTGTGTAAGATTTAATTGTACTGGGGCTTAATCCGGCAACTTTCATCTCTGTTTGAAGTTTTTCAATCAACATGTTACTATGTTATCATAAACAAGACGTTTATACGACACATACATCGTATAAACACTAGTTAGGCGAAATTCGAGAAATATTTTCCCTTAAAGTAAGTAACGTAAAGATACCTATGAAAACAATTCTGGTAGATGCCGTAGATGCTTTCGTTATCGAAGGTCAGGGCATTTTCAAAGCAATGCACGAACTGCTTGAGACATATCCGAATCGCAAGATCATTCTCACTGGTGCCAACAAAGAACAAATGGTTGAATTTGGACTCAACGACATGCCATACGAAGTATTTTCATTGGCTCATAACCCTGAAAAAACTGATCCGAGTTACTACCAGAAAATGCTCGAACATTTTAACCTGAAAGCATCTGATGTCATCTACTTTGAACACAATCTAGAAGCTGTCAAAAGCGCTCAATCGGTTGGCATTACGTCTTATCACTATGATCCAAAAAAGAAAGACCTCATAGCCTTAAAACAGTTCATTGACCAAAACTTGTAAAAACGGGCGGGAAAATATTTTCGAACATCGCCTAACACGGGGCAGCCGGTGTGCGATTCAATAAAATAACGAACGTATATGAATGAATTAGAAGAGACTAAACCAAATACGCCCAAAACACGCATGCCTGGTTGGGAACCACTAGTGTATGTACTGATAGCAATTGGACTGGGACGCTTTGCGGCCTGGATCATTGCCCGACACGGGGTAGAAACAACCGTAGATTTTACTGGTTTCAGCGGCTTGATAACTACTATCTACCCCATTGCTTTAAGCATTATTTCTTTTGGAATATTCATCGCTGGACCATCAATATTCAAACGAAATGGAAGAATCATTGGAATAATTCTCAACATTATTTTATTCTTCGTGTTTTGGGGTTTTGTCTCGACATGGACAACCTAAAAAATATTACTTTGCAAAAGGTGATTGGAACGTTATTTTATTGAATCGCTCACCCAAATTTGGCTGTGGTGAGCGCTGCGGCGCAAGTGTACCACAGCCAAACTTCGGCTAGCCCGAAACGTTAAGTGAAATAAATCTGAAAAATTAAAAACAATGCCTATGATTGAAGCGACTTCCATATATGGTAATAAGATTAAAATTCCTAAAGATAAATTCCAGTTTCGCACTTCTGCCTACGGAATTATCAGACATGAAGGGAAGATCTTACTAGTTAATACTAGAAGTTCAGGTAAGTGGTTTTTTCCAGGTGGTGAAGTTGAAATCGGTGAGAGCTTGGAAGACGCAATCAAACGAGAAGCATTGGAGGAAACCGGCATTGAAATAAAAGTTGAAAAATTTCTCACTTTTAAAGAGAGCTTTTTCTACTACGATCCGCTCGATAAGGCTTGGCAAAATTATGGGTTTTTCTATATTTGCAAACCAAAATCATTTGACTTATCCGAAGAAAACCAAGTTGAATTCGACGAAGCTGAAAAACCTAAATGGGTAGAGTTTGATAAACTAAGAGTGGAAGATTTTCAGCCACCCGCAAACGAAATTTTTCAACTTTTATTTTAACCTTTTTATTTTTTTAGATTTACATCGCACAACAACGCGATAAGCGGCTCAAGAAAAATATCCAATTTAATAACTTTCTCTTCGCTATCACTCAAGAGAAATATTAATAAGGAGTATAATTTTCTTTCGACCCAAATTTTTATTTCTCTTTTCTCAATTAATGAATAACGTCAAGGAAGAGAAATAAAAACTTCGCTTCATCGGTGTACGTTAGATGAAATATTGCTTCGCAATATTTCTTCGCCTCTCACCCAATTTTTCTTCCACTTCGTTCCAGAAAAACTTCGTTTATCCCTGTTAGTTGTACATACACTCTCGCTCAGTTTACTTAACACGGCTTAAACGGAAAATTCCCCAGCAATATTGTAACGTTATTATTCTGCTGCAGCATTAAAACTTTAAAAGAGACAGAAAAAAGTAACAGAATATCAATCTTCATATGTATATTATAGTATACTCTTCGTATAATAAGTGTATGGCTGAATTCGAAAATAGAATTGCATCATTTGATTTGAAGGGTTTAAAGACTGCGTTAAACGATAGTCCGTTTGGTGCGTATTTCTTTCAGGAAGGGATGAATTTAGCGAGGGTAGGGAGAATAGATGTTGGAGGCAAAGTGGTGCTTACAGATGGGATGAAAGTGGATGTAGTTCACGATGTATCTTTTCAACCAGGTGAAAAGGTCTTTCTTTATCAGAATGCAGCCACAAAGGAAGAAGTTGTTGAGGAGGTACCTGCCAAATATAAAGTTTCCCCATATAACAGACAAGGTTTTTGGAGAGCGGTGGCAAATACCCCCATTGGTGCTTTGTTGCACCAGAAGGATAAGTCGTTTCCAAGATTAGGTAGATATGAATTTGGAGGACGCGTAACTCTTAAAAATGGATCGGTTGTTACAACCGACGAAAAACGATTTCGTCCTGGTGAAAAAGTTTTCGTTTATCAACAGGGAGATTTTGGTGATGAAGATACCATTGAATAAGATCCTTGCTGAAATGTTATAAATTCAACATCTTAAACACAGCGAACAGTTAAATGGAAAATTTGGATCTAGAACTTAAGAGCAATGGGGGAATTAGTAAGAAGCTGTACTGGGCTCCGAGAGTGCTTTCAATTTTATTTATCCTTTTTTTAACGATGTTTTCATTTGATGTTTTTGAACCTGGTTTGAAATGGTGGGAGATGGCAATCGGCTTTTTAATGCACAATATTCCCGTGTTAGTTTTAACAATTGCCTTAGTTATTTCCTGGAGGCGTGAGATTGTTGGAGCAGTGGTATTTTTTGTTGCGGGTCTTTTATATATTGCTCTTATACTTACGAATAAACACTTTGAAATGGTTATGTTAACTTGGATATTATTTATCTCCGGGCCAGCCTTTATAGTTGCAGTGCTGTTTCTAATTAATTGGAATAAAAAGCGCGTGCTTTTAAAAGATGTATAGAATTCCCCAACTTTCAAAATACCCAAAACTTTTCCATGTCATATCTGACAAAAGTGACGGAAACATGGCAAATGCGATAAACGGAGTGATTTACGATTTCGATATCGTACGCAAAAATCGGGAAAGGTTTTTAAGAAAAGTCGGAGTCGATATTGATAAAACAACTTGCATGTGGGTAACCCACAGCGATGACATTATTGAAGCACCTGTTGAAAAACTTGGCATTAGCATGAAGGATTATGAACATGCCGTAAAAGTGGACGGATTGATCACCAACAAAAAAGGGATTTATTTATTTCTTCTGGTTGCCGATTGTCTTCCGATAATTATTTACGATCCGGTTAAAGAAGTTGTGGCTTTGGTTCATGCGGGGTGGAAAGGCGTTGATTTGGAGATTGCAAAGAAAGCTGTGGAAAAATTTCGTTTACTTTATAAATCCGATCCCAAGGATTTGGTTGTTGGCATTGGCCCGTGTGTTTATAAAGAGTCGTTTATCAAAGAAAACCCTTCGCAAAAGGATGACACAAGATGGCAAAATTATCTGGAAGAAATAGAAGATAACAAATACAAGGTTGATCTGGTTGGTTTTACAAAACAACAACTTGTCGATTCAGAAGTTGCGCACGAAAATATTTTTGAAAGTGGGATCGACACGGCAGTCGATGAAAGATTTTTCTCGCATGTCTGGGAAGGAAATTTGCCAATTTCGCAACAAGGCCGTTTTGCCTGTGTGGTTGGAATTACATAAAGCAAATAATTATTGAATTTCTCTGCGAAAACCACGGACTTTAGTCCGTGGATGAAGCAAGAATCCAATCTTGTGGACAAAATACCATGGGCTTTAGCCCGTGGTAGTTTATTTTTGTATTCCCTTAATTTTTCCCATTTTTCCCGACTACATTTTTGCAGCCAGTTTCTCCATGCTTCCCGATTTCGATATTCAACCCACTGATCATCGTTCACCCAATGTAAATCATCAATATTTTTTATATGTGTGACAAATTCATTTCCATTTAAGTGGTCTATCTCATGCTGGAAAATCCTTGCAGTGTAACCCGTGTGTACTTCTTCAACCCTATTTCCATTTCTATCAAGAGCTTTGATTTTAATTTTATCCGGTCTTAAAACGATACCTGCGACATTTCCGGTTGACCAGCATCCCTCGTACCATTGAGATTCCTTTTTAGATTTGAATGTTATTGATGGATTAATATAAACTCTCATGTCTCCTGTTTTACCTTCGCCATCCGCGGCAATATCTACAAGTATTATTCTTCTAGAAATGCCGACTTGTGGAGCTGCCAATCCAACTAAGATGGCCTTTTTTCTGTCTCTTTTTCCAAAAGCAATATCCAACATCTTTTCAATTAAGTTTTGAATGTTTTTAGTTTGGAGTTCTTTTCTTGAAACACTTTTAGCTCTTTTTATTAGTATTGGGTCGTTTGGTTTGACGAAGTGTTTTCGGTCCTGTGGCATATAAGGACTATTGTAATTGAATTTATTTATTTTACGTGTTGGGTTTAAAACAAACTCGTTTGCGTCTTGTCCACCTTGTCTTCCAAATAAGAAAAGTCCAAGGAAACTTTACGCAGAGTATTCCACTTGTCTTTGAAAAGAACGACTTTGTTTTGGACAATATAATCATAAACATCTCTTGTAATTGCCACATCTGCTTCGCAGTATTTTTTCAATTTCGCCAAACTTTCAACGTCGTGTTTTTCCCAATAGTAAACGGCATTTAAACCATCATCAATTTTTTCCTTATCTAGTGTCTCTTTTGCGATGTTATTTAGACTTGCCGCACGATCTGAAACCTTTTTAATTTCAGCGTAGATATCAAAGTGCGGCAGTTTTGCAAAATAGTTTGGTGCGTAGGGTTTAAGTGCCAAAACATCAAATTTTATTGAGTTAAAACCTATTATTCGCTTCGCTTCAGAAAAAACCGGCCACATTTTTTCAAAATCTTCCTCCCAAAAACTTTGCATAAAGCCATCGACTTCTTTGCCGTTTTCATCAACTGTTCTTTTGTAAACTGAAACGATGGAAACACCCAGCTTGCCCGGGTCGAAGTCGGGAATATCGGCAAATATTTTTTTTGTTTCGACGTCAAAAAAGACTTCTGTGATACCGTTCATAAGAGTTGATTTTAACAAATAATTTTCTGATCGCAACTAGACGCCTCTTTGGGAATACTTTGATCCTGGCAGTTGGCCAACTGCGGCCGTCAAAAAGTTTATCGCAGTGTAAGTAATCAAGTAATTTAAATTTTGGGCGTATTTTGTTAAAATGTAAAGATTGTATGAAAGAAGAGAAGAAGACACGTTTTTTTAAGAAAAAGAAGTTTTGGATAATTGCAGTAGTTGTTTTGGCAGGAATTGGATTTATTTATTCGCGAATTTCCTCTTCAAAAAGTGCGGATGTTCAGACGGCAAAAGTCGAAAAAGGAACGGTTTCAGAAGAGTTGGTCCTTTCTGGAGAGATCAACGCAGATGAATATGCAAATTTAACTTTTCCTGCATCCGGAGTAATTGCCTGGGTTGGAGTGAAAGAAGGCGACGAAGTGAAATCCGGACAGGCTTTGACGAAACTTGACACGACAGTACTAAACTCCATTTATCAACAGGCATCGGCAACACTTCGTGCAGCAGAGGCGACGGTGGAGAATGTTCACGATCAGGTCAAAGACCACTCTGGAGATGAGACGTATACTCAAAAAGATACTCGAACGGCCGCCGAGGTGACGAAAGACAAGGCGTATGAGAGCTATATCCAAGCGCAATACAATCTGCGTCATGCGACAATTACGGCGCCTTTTGCAGGAATTGTAACGTACCTAGCACATCCTTTTTCTGGTGTAAACGTTCTCGCAACTGAACCACAAGTGGTTCTGATTAATCCCGAGACAGTTTACTTTGATGTTTCAGCCGATCAGGCAGATGTGGAAAATCTCAATATAGGTCAAAATGTGAAGATTGTTCTTGATGCCGTGACAGATAAAGAAATTTCCGGAACCGTGATTTTTATTAGTTATTCTCCTAAATCCGGAGAGGTCGGCGCAGTATATAAAGTGAAGGTTAAACTCGAAGACAACTTAAGTAGCGACAAGTACCGGATTGGGATGACTGGCGATGCAAAGTTTATTCTATCAAGCAAGGATAATGTACTTTATGTTCCGCCGAAGTTTGTCAAAGGTGACGTAAAAGGCAAATATATTGAACTTGGAGATGCTAAAAATAAAACTTATATCGACGTTGGTATCGAAGGCGAGGATAGAATTGAAATTGTTAGCGACAAGGTTGGTATGGGCGATACGGTTTATAACTAATGTATCAGGAAAGTTTGTATCACGGGTACCACGGAGAGTTTTTGTTCTCGTGACACTTTTGATACTTCGTTAAGATGATCAAGCTTCAAAATGTTTGTAAAAGTTATTATTTAGGAGAGACTGAAGTCAAAGCGGTGGATAACATTAATTTGGAAATAAAAGCCAAGGAATATATTGGTATTTTAGGTTCTTCAGGAAGCGGTAAATCTACCTTAATGTATTTAATTGGGCTTTTAGAGCATCCCACTTGTGGTAGCATCTTGTTTGACGGGAAGGATGTATCCAAGCTTTCAGACGAAGCATTATCAAAAATTAGAAACCAAAACGTCGGATTTGTCTTTCAATCATTTAATTTGATTAGTAAATATACTGTTTTGGAAAACATTCTTTTACCAACACTTTATGCAAAAGAAAAACTCGAGTTTGATCCGGATAAAAGGGCGGAGGAGCTATTAACCAAGTTTGGAATATATGACCGGCGACATTTCTACCCGAATAAAATTTCCGGCGGACAGCAACAGAGAGTTGCAATCGCCAGGGCGCTGATGATGAACCCTAAAATAATTTTGGCGGATGAGCCGACGGGTAATTTGGATACAAAAACAGGGGATGAAATTCTTGATATTATGGAAAGTTTAAATAAAAGTTTTGGCGTGACGGTTGTTTTGGTAACTCATGAGAAAGACGTTGCTAATCGTACGAAAAGACAGATTTACATAAAAGATGGTGTGGTTGTTAACAGATACTAATCCCGCACTGGAACAAAGTTCAATACGGGACGAGAATTCTGGTTTCTTTACTTTATTGAATTTCTCTGCGAAAACCACGGACTTTAGTCCGTGGATGAAGCAAGAATCCAATCTTGTCGACAAAATACCATGGGCTTTAGCCCGTGGTAGTTTATTTATTTAGTTATAGTTTTTAAGGAATTTTCGTTAAAGATATAAAGTTTAGATATTATGAAGATATTTGACGGTCGTTTGGATATATTTAAAGCAGCTTTTGTAGATTTTCGAAGAAGCATAGTAAGAACTGTTTTAACATCGCTTGGAATAATGGTTGGTGTTCTGTCGGTGGTCCTTCTCATTGCGCTTGGAATTGGATTAAAAAACTATCTGACGCAGCAGTTTGAAAGTTTGGGGGCAAATTTGATTATCGTCTTTCCAGGAAATATTTCATCCAGTGAGAGCGGTGGTGGAATTGGCAATTTTGGCGCCGGCTTTGCGGGTGGCGCTAAGTTTGATGAAAAAGATATTCAGAGTTTGGAAAGAATTAGCGAAGCGGATTATGTAGTTCCCGTTTTCATGAAAAGTATGATAATTGAAAGTGATAAGGAGCGGAAGTTAGGTTATCTGATGGGAACAAATGAGCAATCTTTTAAAATTTTAAATCTTGAAGTCGAAGCGGGTGATTTTTTTACAAAAGCAGATGTGACTGCAAGGGCGAAGAAAGCGGTTTTAGGTTACGATCTTGCCGATGGACTTTTTGATAACCCAGATGATGCTATCGGACAGACAGTGAGAGCAGGTGATCAAAGATTTAAAGTGGCTGGCGTTGCAAAGAAAAAAGGAGATCGGGAACAGGACGGCTCCGTTTCCATCCCCTACAAAACTACATTCGGAACACTAAACCCCGATAAAACCTTTTTTACGATCTATCTTGGCACTAATGACAAGGACAAAGTCGGTATTGTTAAGGAGAAGACTAAGGAGACACTCTTGAAAAGATATAAAAACAGTGATTTCACAGTTACCGAACAGACGGAAATCCTTTCTACGGTTAATCAGATATTTTCGATTGTAAACAGCATCCTTGTTGCGATCGGTTCAATTTCACTTTTGGTTGGCGGAATTGGAATTATGAATATTATGTATGCGACTGTTACAGAAAGAACAAAAGAAGTTGGAATTAGGCGTGCGGTTGGCGCAACACAGAAAGATATACTAAATCAGTTTCTGGCAGAGTCGATTCTATTGTCATTAATGGGTGGAGTTTTGGGCCTTCTGTTTTCGACATTGATTGTCTTTATTATCCGTTTCTTTTTTCCTGCAGCAATTAATTTATTTTCTGTGATTGTGACATTGGTAATTTCTTCAGCAATTGGAATATTTTTCGGGGTCTTTCCCGCTCGTCGCGCCGCAAAGCTTCCGCCGATCGAAGCAATACGTTACGAGTAGTGCGTAGATGGTGAGTGTAATCGAATCATTGTGGCTATTTGGTACGAGTAGCCTAAAAAGCTGAGTAAGCCGAAGTGTTAAAAACCATAAGATACCCATTATAAACAACCGTTGGTGTTTTTAGATATTGTGGCTTATAATATCGAAATGCCTAAAGCAGAATTTGCCTGTGAAAGACAGCTTAGAGAGTTGAATCCAACTGGACCCGTAACGTTTCAGGTTGAATCTGATGAGATAACAGAGGGTAGTGAGGTCAATTGCCTTTCGGGAACTTGTCCTTTGATACATAAATGCTCAAAAACCGCAACTATTGAAAGAAGTAAATACTTCCGTGTTTCAGATGTGCCTCTGGGTGATTGGGCCGGGTCGGTCGAACCCAAACCTCAAGTCTAGAAGCCATATTTACCCCCACTTGTATTACAATTGCCCCATCTGCTACCATGAAAACATGGACAAAATTGTTATTGTCATGCCGGCATTCAACGAAGCCGAAAACATTGGCCCAATGGCTGATGCGTTGTGCGCAGATGTGTTTCCCAAAATTCCAAACGTTGACATGCAGCTTCTGGTTGTCGATGCAAACTCACCTGACGGAACGGCTAAAATAGTCAAAGAAAAGCAGGATAAATATCAAAATCTACATCTTCTCGCCAAAGATAAAGGCGGATTGGGAGCGGATTATGTTGCCGGATTTAAATATGCAACGGAAAAACTTGATGCGGATGCGGTGATGGAAATGGATGCGGACTTTCAGCACCCTCCAAGGTTTGTGAAGCCGATGGTTGAAGCGTATCTTAATGGCGCGGATTACGTGATTGGTTCACGTTATATTCCGGGAGGATCTGTTCCCAAGGAGTGGGCGCTTTTCAGAAAAGCGGTAAGTTATTTTGGAAATCTTTTTATAAGAATAGTTTTGGTTAAGCCATCACTTCATGATTTAACGACGGGTTTTCGTTTGACGAAAGTTAAGGGGGTTTTAGACCAGATCGATCTTGATAACATCATGGAGCCGAAACGTTTTGCTTATAAAGTTGATCTTCTTTATCAAAGCATCAAAAACGCCAAGAAGATCAAAGAAGTTCCCCTGCAGTTTGCTTCCCGGACCAAAGAGAAATCTAAATTTGATACGAAAGAAATGGTTTCGACTTTCAAAGTAGCGATTATTTTGGGAATAAGGGACAAACAAAGATTTATTAAATTCGGGACGGTTGGTTTTGCGGGATTTTTGGTTAATTTTATATTCTTGAGAGTGTTTCGAGGCATTGGTTTTTCGGAGGTCCTTGTATGGCTGTTTGCAACAGAGTTGGCAATCGTTAACAACTACGTCTTTAATAACATTTGGACATTTAAAGCTGAAAAAATAGCCGGTTTCAAAAAGACTGTTATTAAGTTTTTGCAATTTAACTTTACTTCTTTTGGAGCGCTTGCGATTCAATCAATTTTCGGACCACTCGGTGTGAAACTTATTGGGGTCAAGTATGACTGGCTGGTCTTGGTTTTTGTAATTTGCTTCATGGTTCTTCCCTACAACTACTTTATGTACAACAAGGTTATCTGGAAAACAAAAAAGTTATTTGGGTAAAAGCAGACCGAACCCTCCGTTTTTTGCTATAATATGCCTCGGATGATGAAAAAATACCCAATTGCCGATGAGGTGAAGTTTAACCGTTTTCTTGTTCGGGAATATCTAAAGTACGGGTCGGTCGACGAAGTCTTTCGAAAAAATAATTTTGATTTACCTGTTTCTTACGCAAATTACCAAAGAATACTCGACAGGTTTGGTGTCGTTAAGGCCGTTGGTCCGAATAATAAATTTTCCGAAGCCGTCGATTTTTTGGCGCACATGGTGAAAGACAATATTCCCTTCGAGAAACTTTACAAGAAAATGCCACCGAGTTACCGGACGTCGGTTGTCACCCTATATCGGATTTTAGCCTATGTTAAGGAAGGGATCACAAGAAGAACCGGCTGTGCTTTGGTAATTACACCATACAACGATACAAGGAGAGTCGTAATTGCCCGCGACATATCGACCCCGAACATCGAGTTTGGAAAGTATTGGGGAAATTATACAATTCCGATGGGATATGCAAAGAAAGGGGCAACCAGGCTCGAGAATATTAAAAGAATTTTACAGCAGGAAGTTTTTACACAGAATGTTATCGATGGTAAATTTCCGGATTTTTATACGAAGGATGACGTTAGTCCTATTATGTACATCGATATTGCCGATGTTCGTGTTTCTGTTTATCATTTCCAACTTCCGAAGGAACTTTCTAAAATCGTAAACTTTTCGAGTTACAAACTTAAGGATTTTATTTTTATGGACGCCAAAGAGCTGTTGGCGGATTCTGCAAACAAATATGCACTTCGAGCTGGTGTCAAAGAAGCTATTGGGGGTTATCTTAGACACCTAACCCTCTTACACCGTAATTTATCAATTAATCCGCTTCAGGAAAAGTCGCTTCTTAATCAGGAGTTGGCAACAGCAGCAGTCCCTACGGAGTCGTAAGATTATTGAATTTAGAGGTAACTGACAAATTATTGGGAAGTTGGTGTGACTGCAGAAGCTTCATGCATTACGGTAAACGAATAGATCTGACCTTTTTCGGAAAGATGCTCATTAATTGTTGTTTCACCTCCGCAATCTGTACAAACACCCCGTCGTGGAAAAATTTTTGCCTGACAATGAGGGCACTGTCTGCCGATTAATCGGTACCTCTCCAGTTTCAGTCTCCAATGTCTCGGAATTTCCATGATAGAACTAATTTTAGACTTGGAGATTTATCAAAAACTATCAAAAGCTTATGGGATAAGTTTAGGCTTTCCTGTGCCTTGACTGTGGTTGTAGTTGGATATAACAACTCCTTTTTTGAATGCTATTTCTCCCAATTGTTGATCATATAAAATTGCCTCCAGAAAAACACCTGCTTCTTCAGGGTTTGATTGAGATCTTTCTAGTAACGTATTAAATATTTCTTCGGCAGTTTTTCCGATGATTTTTCTTTCCGATAATTGTTGTTTTACTTCCGCGGCCTTATGTTCGTAGGTTGGTCCGGAGTATGCCGGAGATGAAGGTGTAGATAGAGTGAACTCACTTGTCATATTTAATTTAACCACGACTGTCAAGTCGCTGGAATTTTGCGAGATGTCTTGAAATACCCTTTACAGAAGCGGACCCCAATCCGAGATTGGCATGATGTTACTAGAAATGAAAGTCAAACTAAACAGATAAATGGGGATAATAATCAGTGCAAATGCGAACTTGAACTCTTTTCTGGTTAGATATTGTGAATATGCGGCTAACAAAAACGGTATGATTGGTAGTGAATAACGGACAATGTCGCGGTGTGCGATAAAAAGTGTGGAGAGGAATAAGATTGCGACAAACCAAGCTGAGATTGGATCCTTTTTAACAAGTTTGAAAACTCCTACTGCGCCAATTAAATATACAAAAATAACTTCTTCCAGCCAAAAAGTCCCGACCCACGGGAGATGTGAATTGAAAATTTGAAAAGGAGGGAAAAACAGGTGAATGTTATCTCCCGAATGGAAGTATGCCAGAAAATCTCCAAGCCTAATTTTATAAAGGTAAAACACAAGAAGGGTCGCAAGTGGAATTAAAAAAAGATAAAAAATTTTTCCGTAATTTTTGGGTTGACTGTTTCCTTTGATGCTAAGAGTTGCCCTGACAAGTGGAATAAAATAAGCCCCCACGAGTGCTGGAAAAAGAAGTATTCCGGGAGATTTCGTCAGTGCTGCGAGCCCTCCGAAAAGACCGGAAATCAAAATCTTGTCTTTTTTGAAAAAGTAAACTGAAAGGATTATCAGTGCCAAAAAGAGAGATTCTGGTGAACCAACGGAGCGGACAATCAACCAGCGTGCAGGGAAAATTGAAAAAATCAGTGTCAACCACACAACCTCTTTTTTATCGACAAAGTCTGAAATGAATTTTGAAAAAGCAAAGACTGCGACTACTGAAGACACAACTGTAACAAGAAGCATTGCGTAGGGATAGCCAATGAAAGAAAAAAGTCTTATTAAAAACGGGTAGAGTGGGAAATGCGCCGCAAAATATTTGACAGGAAGATTGAAGTTGAAGTTGTCAATGGTATCTGGATCATAAAAACTTTTTGCAACCGCAATATAAAGCGGTCCGTCATAGTTGGCAACAATTGTTGCCATGCCATCCTTTGGTAGGGAAATAGTCCAAAAACTGCTAAGTCTTAAAAAAAACGGCAACCAAAGAAGAAGTGTCGGGATTGAGGAAATTAGGCCGATAAGAAATATGTTCTTAAATTTACCCATTTGATGAAATGATATACCTTTTTGTATAATACTGACAAGGAAATAGATAAAACCAATCTCACGAATATGGAAGCTGGAATTGAAAAAAAAGAAGCGGTTCAAATTACAGCAGTCATGGAAGGCTGTATGGATGAAGATGTGAAAGTTGGAAGCGGGGTTATTAAAATCGGTCTGGCAGGTTCGGGTGTGACAAACGAATCTGGAGGGAATGAAGAGCTGTACCCGATCCAATACAGGAAATTAATGAAAAAAGTTAGTCCGTATGTGGATAGCTGGATGAAGCGGTTTGCAAAAAAGAACGGTGTAGCAGCCTACACCACAAGCCACCCAGCTTGTGGAGCTGGGGAAGCACAGGGAATTAAGGAATCTGACTTAATTGTGGCTACAAAACAAAACGCGCATGAAAACGGGATTGAATATGCCGGGCATTTGGAAATTTCATCCGAACCTAAGAATCTGGGCGATAAAAATTTGGAAATTTGGTTTACACGGAAAGGTGGGCCGCATACAGCAGACTTCTTCATTTTAACTACGGGAGGCGGAATAACCAGATCTGAGAAAACGACAGTCGAGGGTGGACATGCTGCTTTTGACATTTCTGCCGATTGGGTCAAAGATGCCTTGGACGAAGGATTAGCTCGTCGTGACGCTGTTGATATTTTAGTTTTTCAACTCAAATTAGGTTATGCGATAGCTCATAAGATAGCTCATAAGATAGGAGATGTGAGTGTTTTTAAAGTTTTTAACGGTAACAGATTGGATTCGGAAAGTAGCAGGGTCAATGCAGATGTCGTTAATGAGTCGGTGGAGATTGCTAAACAGGAGATAGAAAAGGGTAATTGGAAAAAAGCCTTTCATCATTAATTTGGTCGAATAATTTGTAAACTTTAATGACATCCTCCCCGCCTTAAAAGGCGGGGTTTCCCCAAGGAGGATGACATATCAGAGTTCAATTCATCTCCACCCTGAAGGGTGGGGTTTTCTTGAACGCTGTTATAAACAACCGAGGGTTAAGAACCCTTGGTTTTCTGCGAAGAGCTTGTTCACAGCTTCGCTTTATCCGCGGACCAAAAGTCCACGGTTTTCGCTAAGTTTGAATAAATTCATAAGCACCTTGTATTTTAAGCCAGATATTTATTACAATACATTTAATACCGGGTTCAGACGGTATTTTTTCTGTCGTCAATATGGATAAACTACATATTTCACTCGCTGCCGAGACGGTTTTTCATATAGGATCGTTTCCTGTCACAAATTCTCTCCTTGTATCCTTAACGGTTAGTATATTTTTAATAATTTTCGCAGCGATTTTTTCGAAAACTTTTAAAAAGATTCCTCAAAAAACGCAGAATGTTATTGAGATTATTGTTGAAACTTTTTCAGATCTGGCAGAATCGATTGGCGGTCCCAAAACAAGGGATTTTTTGCCGCTTGTTATTTCAATATTTTTATACGTGTTGCTTTGTAACTGGATTGGACTTTTGCCTGGGTTTGGATCAATCGGAATTAAAGAGATAAAAGATGGCCATGAAGTCTTGGTGCCACTGTTTCGTGGAGCATCTGCCGACCTTAATACCACTTTGGCACTGGCGCTGGTTTCTTTTTTTGCGATTCAATTTTTTGGTTTTTCTCATCATAAGTTAGGTTATTTAAAGAGATTTATTAATTTTTCATCTCCAGTTGCGTTTTTTACGGGGATACTCGAAATAATTTCAGAATTTGCTAAGATAATCTCTTTTTCATTCAGGTTATTCGGAAATGTTTTTGCTGGTGAGGTACTCTTGGCGGTTGTGATTTCCCTGGTTCCTGTTGTTGTTCCACTTCCATTTTTCGGGTTGGAGATTTTTGTGGGATTTATCCAGGCGCTTGTTTTTGCTATGCTAACATTGGTTTTTATAAATATTGCAGTTTCTCATGGAGAGGAGGTGGAGCCAGATCGTGGACACTGAAAGTACAAAGCTACTTGCTACAGCGATAGTTATGGGAATTGGAACAATTGGGCCAGCCTTGAGTATTGGAATTTTGGCGAGTAAAGGCTTGGAGGCAATTGGGAGAAATCCCGAGGCAACTGGTAAAATACAAACAAATATGGTGTTAGCTATTGCCTTTGCCGAAGCTATTGCAATTTATGCGTTGGTAATCGCACTTATTATTAAGTTTGTATAAATAAGTTATGGAAGCACTAGGGTTAGATGTTAGATTGCTGCTATTCCAAATAATAAATTTTGGAATGGTTTTATTTGTCTTGGCAAAACTCGTTTACAAACCAATATTGAAATTATTAGATGAGAGAAAGAAAAAAGTAAAAGAGACTTTGGAAAAAAATGCGTTAGTCGAAGAAAAACTTTCTAATATCGAGAATGAAGAAAGAGCGGTTATAAAAAAGGCCGAACAAAAAGCTGATAAGATCTCACAAGAACTTCTCAATAATGCCGAAGAGGAAAAAGCAAAGATAATAGAAGAGGCCCGGCTTGTGGCTACGCAAGAATCTCAAAAGTCCGCATCAAGAGTTAAAGCCACCCAGCTGGAGGCTGAAGCAAATCTTAAAGATAAATTTAAGAAGCAGGTGGTGGAAGAGTTACTGGAAAAACTAAATAAATCTTCAAACGGGAAACAAAAATTTCCAATGCTCGACCAATTATTAAAATGATGACAAGTAATGAGAAAAAAGCCTCTGTTATTGTTAAAGGACTTGTATCGTATCTCAAAAAATGTGGAGATGAGGGTCTTCTAACAGATGTTTCGAAGGTAATAAACAAACTTGTTGGCGAAAAAGACAAGGTGGTTGTATTTTCACCAACAACATTGTCTTTGCAACAAAGAAGGAAGGCAGAAAAATTAGTCTTAAATTTGGTAAAAAGAGACAAAATTACTGTTTCTTTTGAAGTTAACAAATTAATTTTGGACGGTCTTCAGATTAAATACAGGGATAACTTTTGGGATTTGAGTTTGTTGGGTCAAATCAACAAACTAATGGAAAAGCGAAACTAAAATGACGACCTTAGAAGAAAAAATATTTCAGGAGATTCACGAGGAGATAGAAAAATTTTCCCCACAGGGGTACGTATATAACATTGGTTATATAGAGAGTATTGAAGACGGTGTTGCGATGGTGGGTGGTCTTTCCGACTGTATGATGGGAGAGGTTCTTATTTTTCCAAACGACATTAAAGGTTTGGTTCTTAATCTTAAAAAGGACTCGGTGGGAGTTATCATTCTTGGTGATCACACCATTCTTAAAGAAAAGGATCAAGTCAGATCGACTGGAAAAATATTATCAATAAAAGTTTCTGAATCTGTTTTGGGAAGGGTCGTGAATCCTCTTGTTGAAGCGATTGACGGTGGCGAATTAATTAAAGAAAGTAGCGATACGAAAGTAATGCTAATTGAGAAAATTGCATCAGGGATTGTTGAGCGTGATGTAATAAATACTCCCCTGCAAACAGGGATTACGGCAATCGACACAATGATTCCAATTGGGAGAGGTCAAAGGGAACTGATCATCGGCGATAGAAATACCGGTAAAACAGCAATTGCTGTAGATGCAATCATTAATCAAGCAAAGGAAAACAAAAGAAAAGGAAGTAAAAAGGTGGTATCTATTTATGTTGCAATCGGTCAAAAACAGGCAAAAGTAGCCCAGGTTGTTGAAAAACTTGAAGAACAAAACGCGCTAAAAGATTCAATAGTCGTCTCTGCGGGATCAGCCGATCCTGTCTCTTTGCAATATATAGCTCCCTATGCCGGTTGTGCGATCGCTGAATATTTTATGCAAAAAGGACTTGACGTACTAATTATTTATGATGATTTGACTAAGCATGCGTGGGCATATCGGCAAATTTCACTTCTTTTAAGGCGTCCTGCAGGGAGGGAGGCATATCCAGGTGATATTTTTTATTTGCATTCAAGACTACTAGAGCGAGCTGGAAAAATGAATCGGGAAAACGGCGGTGGCTCAATTACAGCTCTTCCCATTATCGAAACACAAGCCCAAGATATTTCCGCTTACATTCCAACCAACGTTATTTCAATTACAGACGGGCAAATTTATTTGGAATCTGACCTTTTCTATCAGGGAATAAGACCTGCGATAAATGTTGGTCTTTCGGTATCGCGTGTTGGTGGTGCTGCGCAACTTAAGATGGTAAAGCAAGTAGCTGGACAACTAAGGCTCGAAATTGCTCAATATAATGAACTTTCTGCTTTTGCGCAATTTGGAACTGATCTTGACGCAACCAGTAAGGCAAGGATAGATCGGGGCCAGCGAATATTAGAAGTTTTAAAACAATCCCAGTTTAATACGGTTTCAATTGATAGGCAGGTTTTGGAGATATGGTTTGTAGTGCATGGTTATTTGGATAGTGTTGATATTGATGTTTGTTTGCAAAAAAGCAAAGAATTTGCACAATCCATAGCTATCCAATACCCGAAATTTACAGAAAATGTTTATTCAAAAGAGGGGATGACTGATGAAATTGAAAAAAAACTAACAAAGATTGCTAAGGATTTTCAAAGCAAGTATTAAGATATGGGACAACTTCGAACATACAGAAAAAAGATAAAAAGTGCTAAGAATATCGCGAAACTCACGAAAGCCATGCAAATGGTCGCTGCATCGAAGATGAGAAGAGCCCAAGATATGGCAATATCAGGAAAGGATTATGCAAATGGTCTTTCTGAGCTAACAAAACTATTAACAAATTATTTGGACCCGAAAGTTTTTCCGCTTATGAGCAGTCATGAGGCTGGAGGTAAGGAACTGGTTGTTGTTATTGCCCCTGAAAAAGGTTTGTGTGGTAGTTTAACGACAAACATTCAAAAGAAAATTTATAGGCTATATTCCGGAGATTTCAGCAAGGTTGAATTTCTCGTCGTTGGCAAAAAGGCCAAAAAAATAGTTTCGAATTTTGGCGCAAAAATCGTAGCAGAGTTTTCCGTAGGGGTTTCAAAACCTTCTTATGAAATTGTTCCGACGATCGCTAAAATTATTCAGGATAAATTCTTATCTCTTGAAATTGAAAAAGTGTATGTTGTTTATAGCGAATTTATTAATACGATGAAGCAAGAACCGTTAAGACACGCCATACTTCCACTTAAAATCGTTGAACTAACTGATGTTATTTCGGAGGGACACGGTGAGTCAGAGTTTATTTTTGAACCCTCCGCGCATGATATCACAGCAGGACTTTTAGGTAGGTACTTGGAAGTAGTGCTTTACCACCTGATACTCGAATCTTACGCATCTGAACAGTCGGCCAGAATGGTGGCGATGAAAAACGCTACCGACAATGCAAGAGGGTTGATATCAGATTTAACTTTAAGTTTCAACAAAGAAAGACAATCGGCAATTACGTCAGAAATATTAGACGTTAGTTCGAGAAGTAATTAATTATGAAAGGTAAGACAAGTGCGAGTTTAAGTGAAGGGAGGATTACACAGGTCATCGGGCCGGTAGTAGATGTTTATTTTGAAAAGACTATCCCCGAAATTTACGACAGTTTAGAAGTTGACAATGGACTGATTTTAGAGGTGCAGCAAGTGTTGGGTGGAAATGAGGTAAGGAGCGTAGCAATGGGTTCAACAGATGGTCTCAGGCGTGGGCAGAAGGTTCTAGATATGAAAACTCCTATTTCCATCCCTGTGGGAGATGCTACATTAGGCAGACTTATGAATGTACTGGGTCAACCCATAGATAATCTTGGAAAAATTAAATCCGAAGAAATTTGGCCAATTCACCGTAAACCTCCTAAATTTTCAGACCAGGAGCCACAGGTCAGGATTCTTGAATCAGGCCTCAAAGTAATCGACCTGATTGCACCATTTATCAAAGGAGGAAAGACGGCCATTTTTGGTGGTGCCGGTGTTGGAAAAACAGTAATTGTTACAGAGATGATCAGAAATATGGCGGTTGAGCATAAAGGCCACTCCGTTTTTGCTGGAGTTGGAGAAAGAACAAGAGAAGGAAATGAGCTTTGGAATGAAATGAGAAACTCCGGTGTATCCAAAAACGTATCGATGGTTTTCGGTCAGATGAATGAACCCCCTGGGGTTAGGTTGAGAGTTGGTTTGACCGGAGTTACATTATCTGAGTATTTCAGAGATAAAAAGGGAGAAGATGTGCTTTTGTTTATCGATAATATTTTCCGCTTTACTTTAGCCGGGGCCGAGGTTTCAGCACTTTTGGGTAAAGCGCCATCTGCCGTTGGTTACCAGCCGACTCTCGCATCCGAGATGGGGGCTTTGCAGGAAAGAATAACTTCGACTACAAAAGGTTCTGTGACGTCAGTCCAAGCTGTCTATGTGCCTGCCGATGATTACACAGATCCGGGACCAGTCACTGCATTTTCCCATTTGGACTCCTCAATTGTCTTGGAGAGGTCAATTGCCGAGCAGGGAATATATCCTGCGGTTGATCCATTAGCTTCCAGTTCCAGGGCGCTTGATCCCCAGGTTGTTGGCAAGGAACACTACGAAGTTGCTCGTGGTGTTCAGAAAATCTTGCAGAGATATAAAGATTTGCAAGATATTATAGCTATTTTGGGGATCGATGAACTTTCAGATGAGGATAAATTAGTTGTCTCAAGGGCTAGGAAAATTCAGAGATTTTTCTCTCAACCAATGTTTGTCGCAGAAGTTTTTACTCAAAAACCAGGTCGATATGTAAAAATAAGAGACACAATAAAGGGTTTTAAGGAGATTGTTGAAGGTAGGGTTGATGATGTCCGCGAGGATGCATTTTATATGGTTGGAACAATCGAAGAAGCAAAAGAGAAAGGTAAAGATGTAAAGTGATGCGTAAACTTAAATTGTCCGTAATAAGCCCCGAGCAGAAAGTTTTTGAGCTAGGCGACATAGACTCAATTACTTTTCCAACCGGCGAAGGCGAAATCACGGTTCTGCCAGAGCATGTCCCCTTAGTTTCCCAGATAGTTACTGGTGAAATTGTCATTAGGTTGGGGTCCAAAGACGAATCAATAGTTACCACCGAAGGGTTTTTGAAATTAGATTCAAAAGGTAATGCTGTTGTTCTTGCGGATTATGCTATAAGAAGCGATGATCTAGAGCTAGCTAAAGTTGAAGAAGCAAAAAGAAAAGCAGAAACCGCGATGAAAGAAAATCTATCAAAGACCAGCTTTGCCGTTGCCGAGGCAGAACTCAAAAGAACTCTTCTTGAGTTGAAGATCAGCCAACGCCGAAAGCGTTCCGGTAAGGTGAATATCTAGTTTGGCCAGCCACTTTTTTTTGGGGTGTATAATGGTTTATGTTAGTTCGTGAAATAATGTCTAAAAAAGTCACTTGCATATCTCCCGAGTGCACCACATCGCAAATCTTAAAGATTTTTAGAAAGTATAAAATTAGCGGAGCACCGGTTGTTGGAAAAAGTGGAAAGCTTTTAGGAATTGTTTCCGAAAAAGATGTCCTTTTTAAACTTTTTCTGTCAGAAGAAGAATTTTATAACAATGTTGATTACTATTTTTCGAAAACTAACCGCGAAGAAGATCTTGACGTAATACGAAATCTTAAGGCAAAAAACATCATGAGCAGAGATGTTGTTTCAATTGGTCCCGACGAACACGTTTTGACAGCTTGCTCGAAACTTTTGATGCATCATGTGAGAAGGTTGCCTGTAGTTGAAAATAAAAAACTTGTTGGGATGGTTACCACCAACGACGTCTTCCTTAATTACCTTCAGTATATTTTGGGAGAAAAGGGTTGAACCTAGAAATATTTTGTATTAGCCTTCAAAATAAAGTAAGATAAATTGCTGTATGGGCAAAATAATTGATGAATTATCGTTTTTTCTTCCCTCCTATAACGAGGAAAAAAATGTTGAAAAAAGCGCGATGGATGTCAAACGTGCATTGGAAAAAGTTGCCAAGAAGTGGGAAGTGATTATTGTCAATGATGGATCGAGTGATAAAACTGGCGAGATTGCAGACCGGCTTCATCGTAAATGGGGGGCAAAAGTAAAGGTGGTCCACAACCGACCAAACCGTGGTTATGGTGGTGCTTTAAAAACAGGTTTTGAATCGGCAAAATACAAGTGGGTTGCGTTTGCGGATTCAGACGGCCAGTTTAAATATGATGAGATAAAAAGTTTTATTGAAAAACATGAGCAGACTGGTGCCGACCTTGTGTTGGGGATAAGAAGAAGTAGAGCCGACTCAACGGTGCGAAAGCTTTTTACGTTTGTCTGGTCAAAAGTACTTCCTAGGCTCCTGCTTGGTCTGAAAGTTACGGATTATTCGTGTGGATTTAAATTGATTAAAAAAGACGTCTACAAAAATGTTCAACCGCTGATCGGTGAAGAAAAAGTAACGCAAATCGAGATGTTAACCAAGGCACAGAGGTTGGGATATAAATTTGCGGAAGTGAAAGTGACACATCTTCCGAGGAAATTTGGGCACCAAACGGGTGCGGACTTGAAAGTGATAGTAAGAAGCGTTAGGGATCTTCTAAAACTTTGGTACCAGTTAAGATAATGGAAAATCTGCAAAACTTTTTTAAACTGAAAACCCGCACCATCAAAAAAAATAAAGGCGAGTTTTTTACAATCGCTTTGATACTTCTTATCGGTGCATTTCTGCGTTTGTATAAAATTGACGGCTTTATGACGTTTCTCGGTGATGAAGGAAGGGACGCAATTGTTGTTCGAAGACTTTTAGTCAATTTTGATTTGATTTTGATCGGTCCGGGAACCTCGATTGGTAACATGTATTTGGGACCGTTATACTACTATCTTTCTGCGCCGTTTTTATTTTTGGCAAACTATTCACCAGTGGGACCATCGGTAATGGTTGCGTTATTTGGTCTGGCTACGGTTTATTTGATTTGGTATATTTCAAAAATTTGGTTCGGAAAGCAGGCCGCCGTTGTCGCTTCGCTTTTGTATGCACTTTCACCAATTGTAATTATTTATTCGCGGTCATCGTGGAATCCAAATATCATGCCATTTTTTTCACTTTTGACGATAGTCTGCATATGGAAGATTTGGAACGAAGGAAAATATATATGGTTTCCCGTTTTGGGAATTTCATTCGCTTTCGTACTACAATCTCATTACTTGGGTTTATTGTTAGCACCAACGCTTTTGTTATTTTGGGCACTTAAATATTGGAGTTTGATAAGGAATTCTTCCTTGGCAATTAAAAGTTTTTGGAAAAGTACCTGGATTGGTCTAGCTATTTTTGCATTTTTAATGTCAGCGCTTCTTGTTTTTGATTTGCGCCACGATTGGATGAACTTTAACGCTATTAAGATTTTTTTCACACAAAGGCAAGAAACTGTTTCGATAAAACCTTGGAAGTCGATACCAAACCTTTTTCCGTTGGTCCGCGATAATCTTTCAGTCAGAATTGTTTCGGGAGCGGATCCGTTTGTCGGAGGCGTCTCGACAGTTGTTATAGGAGTGCTATTTGTTTTAACTGTTTTGTTTGTTTTGCGAAAATTTAGAAAACTAGTTTTTGATGAAGAGAAGAAAGATTATTCTGGCAGAGGTTTAGTAGTTTTGACCGCATGGCTTTTTTTCGGAGTTTTTGGTTTGGGACTTTACAAACAACACATTTACGATCATTATTTCGGATTTTTATTCCCGGCGGTGTTTCTTCTGATTGGTGGAATTTATCAAAAAATTTATAATTTTCATTTTGAAAGCCTGAAAATTATTTTCACCGCTTGGATAGTTTTACTTGTTGGTACTTACATTGTAAATTCTCCAATTCGTGGCGTTCCGAATTATCAGATGCGCAGGGCGCAGGAGGTGGCAAAACAAATCCGGAAAGATGTCGGAAGTGCCAAATTTAATCTTGCTGTAATTGCGCAACAGAATTACGAGGATGGTTATCAATATTTTTTGGAGAAAAATGGGGCGAATGTTACTGATATTGATGCCCAACGATTGCAGGAGACGGTTGGAGAGTTTCTGTATGTGGTTTGTGAATTACCGGAAGAAAAATGCGACCCGACGCATTCGCCAAAAGCGGAAATTGCCAATTTTGGATGGAGTAAAATTGAGGCTGCTTGGGAAGTTGAGGGTGTGACAGTATATAAACTGGCGCATGCAATTTAGCGTCTATGCATTACGAAGAATCAAAAGCAATTTTGGATAAAATAAATTCTTGCGGTAGAATTCTGGTTAGCTGCCATAAAGATCCGGACCCTGATTCCATCGGGTCGGCATTAGCTTTCAGGAAAGTTCTTTTGGATCAAGGAAAGTCTGTGGATGTGGTGTGTGTAAGTCCGCAGCTGTTCGAAAATGTTTCTTATCTTTTTGGATATTCTGAAATTAAGACAGCTGTAGATTTTACGAATTTTGATTATTCGATTTACGATCTTTTTATAATTTTAGATAGCTCTTCTGTTGATAGGGTAACAGGTGATAGTCAAATATCTAATATTCCTTTGCCAAAGATTGTGATTGATCATCATGAGACAAATATGAAATTTGGTGACATCAATTTGGTTGATAAAGAAAAAACATCGGTTGGTGAAATGTTGTATGAAATTTTTGAGGATTTAAGCTTACCGATGGATCAAAAAATTGCCGAGTGTTTAATGGCTTCGATTGTTGGCGATACCGGAGCTTTTAAATTTCCCAGTACTTCGAAAAGAACTTTTGAAATAGTAATTGGGTTGATGGATAAAGGTGCTGATAAAAATAAGGCGGTTAGTGAAATCTATATGAGTGAAGATT
>Ga0209210_1000598_pt1 | contig 36895 bp, 35 predicted proteins | sample RifGroA1_FD_183991 | JGI IMG/M metagenome (GOLD analysis project Ga0209210, IMG submission 183991) | Contaminated groundwater microbial communities from Rifle, Colorado, USA - Rifle Groundwater A1 (SPAdes) (version 2) | ecosystem: Environmental > Aquatic > Deep subsurface > Groundwater >...
AGCCATCAATCGCGAACGGCTCGAGCACATCATTACCATCGAGGACCCGATTGAATTCATCTTCGAACCCAAAAAAGCGCTCGTCGACCAGCGCGAGGTCAAACTTGATACGCCCGATTTCCACACCGCCCTCGAGGGAGTCTTCCGCCAGGATGCCGACGTGGTTATGATCGGGGAAATGCGCGACCCGGAAACCATCTCAACCGCCGTGACGGCCGCTGAAACCGGCCACCTGGTGCTCTCGACTTTGCACACCAATACCGCCGGCCAGACGGTGGACCGCATCATCGACTCTTTCCCGGCCGACCAGCAGACCCAAATCAGGATTCAGCTGGCCGGGTCTCTCTTGGGCATTTTCTCTCAGCGTTTACTGCCGAGGATTTCCGGCGGCCTCATTCCGGCTTTTGAACTGCTCATCAACAACAACGCCGTGGCCAACCTCATCCGCGAGAAGCGCACGCATGAGCTGAACTCGGTCATCGAGACCGGCTCCGAAGAGGGGATGATCGACCTCAACCGCTCGCTCGCCGAACTGGTCCGCAAAGGCGAGGTGACGGCCGAAAACGCCTTCAAATTCTCGGCCAATCCCAGGACGCTCGAGCGCATGATTTAGATTCGACAAGCTCACTATAAATAAAACCATGCTTTTCAATTACAAAGCCCTTGAAAATTCCGGTAAGCGCGTGGCGGGAGCCATCGAGGCGGTTTCGCTCGACGTAGCAGTCGGCTCTCTCCAGAAACGAGGGCTGATTATCGCCCAAATCGAGCCAGCCGAAAAGACTCCCTGGTACGAGCGTTTCTCGGTCGGCAAGAACATTTCGAGCAAGGACGTGGTCATTCTCTCGCGCCAGATGGCAACCCTTTTCGAGGCGCAGGTTTCCGCTCTCAAAATTTTCAACTTGCTCGCTACCGAGACGGAAAATCAAGCGTTGAGGAAAAAACTCTCCGAAGTAGCCTCGGACCTGCAGGGAGGTAGCACTATTTCAAAAGCGCTGGCCAAGCATCCGGAAGCTTTTTCCGAATTTTACGTCAACATGGTCAAGTCTGGCGAAGAGACCGGCAAACTGAGCGAAACCTTCTCGTACCTGGCGGACTATCTCGACCGCAATTACGAAATGATTTCCAAAGCCAAGAACGCCCTCATCTATCCGGCTTTCGTCGTCACTGTTTTCGTGGCGGTGATGGTGCTCATGTTTACCGTCATCATCCCGAAAATCAGCCTGATTATCGTCGAGTCGGGGCAGCCTATCCCGTTTTACACCCGGTTCGTTTTCGGTATTTCCCACTTTTTCCTGAGTTACGGCATTATCCTTGTCATACTCTTGATCGTCCTCGGCTTCTTTACGGTGCGCTATATCCGTACGCCAGCGGGAAGTGCCTCTTTCGCCCGCTTCAAACTTGAAGTTCCTTTCCTCGGCGGACTCTACAAGAAGCTCTATCTTTCCATCATTGCGGACAATATGAGCACCATGGTGCGTTCCGGTATTCCCATGGTCAAAGCCATCGAGGTGACCGGTTCGGTGGTGGACAACGCTATTTATAAAAAACTGCTGAACGAGACCTTGCTTGCTGTTCGAAGCGGCAAATCGCTCTCGCAAGCTTTTTCCGACTATCGAGAAATCCCGACCATGCTTGTCCAGATGATTAAAGTGGGAGAGGAGACCGGTGAGTTGGGCAATATTTTCCGCACCATGGCCCACTTCTACCAACGAGACGTCATTAACACTATTGACACCCTGGTCAGTCTCATCGAACCGGTCATGATCGTCCTTTTGGGCCTCGGGGTGGGAATTCTGCTCACTTCCGTCCTCATCCCCATCTACGACATCGCCAATTCGGCCGGTTTGTAGGGGAGTTATCCACATAGTTAGACGGCCGGCGGTATAAAGGGTTATAATAAAGCCATTCACTAACAGGTGATTTAATAGTTTAGGTAAAATTCTTAAAACAATGATTAGAAAAGAAAACAGAGGCTTCACCCTCATCGAACTTCTGGTGGTCATCGCCATCATCGGCATTCTCTCTTCGGTGGTGCTGGCCTCTCTTAATACCGCGCGCGGCAAGGGCAACGACGCCAAGGTAAAAGCCCAGCTTTCAGGAGCACGTGCGTCTGCCGAAATCTACTACGATACGAACGGAAGTTACGGCACTGCTACCGCTGATTGCGACAACATGTTTGACGACGCTACGTCAGGCATGCTCTCTTACGCTACGCAAAGCAATTATCCGACCAACGCCACTCTCGAATGTGTTTCAACTGGCACGGCTTACGCCATGTCGGCTCTGCTTCCCGGCGAAGGCGGCACGAACAATTGGTGTGTCGATAGCACTGGCGCATCCAAGAAGAATGGCACCGATTTGATTGGTTCCGGTGACGCTGTCTGCTAACCTGAGAAACCCTCGTCTGTTATACTGAAAGGATGACCGCGGTCATCCTTTTCGTATTGGGCGCGATTGTCGGCAGTTTTCTCAATGTCGTTGGACTTAGGTTTAATTCCGGGCTCACTTACGGCGGACGTTCCGCGTGCGCGACATGCGCTAGAGAACTTAGATGGTGGGAATTAATTCCGATACTTAGCTTCTTGACTCTTCGCGCACGCTGTTCTGGATGCAGGACCAAGATTTCCTGGCAGTACCCTCTGGTCGAGCTTTGGACTGGCCTAATTTTTGCCACCGTTCCTTGGGTTTTTATCCCATCCTTTGCGTTGTTTGTGGTGATTACCATTTATGACCTTCGGCATAAAATTATTCCCGATGCTTTGGTCTTCTTGAGTATCGTACTGGCACTGCTTTTGAGAATCATTTTGGGTGGCTCTCTCTTGGATTGGCTTGCCGGAGTGATTATTTTTACCTTTTTCGCGTCAGTCTGGTTTTTGAGCCACGGACGGGCGATGGGTTTCGGGGATGCCAAACTCTCTCTGGCCATCGGGCTGCTTTTGGGGGGAGCGGCCGGTTTGTCGGCCGTCGTGGTCGCTTTCTGGCTGGGCGCTTTCTTCGGACTAGCAATGTTTTTCTCGGGACGCATCAGCCCTTTGTTAAGAGGGGCTAAAAATATTACAATGAAGACGGAGATTCCCTTCGCGCCGTTTCTAGTTTTGGGAGCCTGGTTGAGTTTAGTTTTTAATCTCGATTTATTGCATGTCTCATTATTATTTTAAAAAAAATTATCGCGGCTCCGCCAAGGCGGGGAAGGGCTTCAGCCTCGTCGAATTCCTGATCACTATCGGCATCGTCTTTGTCATCATGACGGTGGTGCTGACCAACCAGAATACTTATACCGACTCGGTCGCATTGACCAGTCTGGCTGACGAGATAGGTCTGACGGTCTCGCAGGCGCAAGCTTACGGCATTGGCGTCAAAGAAGTGCTGCCGGGTTCAAGCGATTTCAGCGCTTCCTTCGGCCTCTCCATAAGCCTGCTCGGTTCCGGTTCGAACAAAGACTATATTTTTTTCGCCGACCGGGACAGCGACGGAGTCTATGACGGCGACTGGACCTGCCAAACGGGGGGAGCAAACGAATGTCTGGACAAAGCCACAATCTCCCGAGGTAATTACATCGATTCGCTCTGCGCCGTCCGCTCTTCCGGCGGCGATATTTGCAATCTCGGACGCATCGAAATCACTTTCGTCCGTCCGAGCACCGAAGCCAAGCTGCTTTTCTTCAACAACGGCGGCCAATCATACAACCCCGGCAATATCACCGGCGCGCGCATCGTGCTCAAGAGTCCGGGCGGTCTGACCAGAGCGGTATTGGTTTATAATACCGGACAGGTCTCAATACAATAATTTGACAAACTCACTATAAATAATGAAAAGAGGCTTTACATTGATAGAACTGATGACGGCCGTTACCATTTTCACCGTCATCATGACCATTTCGACCGGCTCGATTATCGGCATCTTCGACGCCAATCGCAAATCGCGTTCGCTTAAAACGGTTATGAGCAATATCAATCTAACCGTCGAGAGCATGGCCAAAGAAATGCGTTTCGGCCGGAATTATCATTGCGGTTCCGGGGCCGTCACCACGCCGCAAAACTGCGCTTCCGGAGATACGCTGATGAGCTTTCTCTCAACCGACGATACGCAGATTACCTACCGTCTTAACGGCACCACCATCGAAAAAAAGATCGATAACGACCCTTACGCAAGCGTCACCGCTCCAGGCACGCTCATCGACAGCCTGACTTTCTATACTCTTGGCGCGGGCACGGGCAACAATCTCCAGCCGAAAGTCATCATTGTGGTAAAAAGTCACGTGGGCACCGGCAAGAGCCGGACGGATTTCGTCCTGGAGACCTTGGTCTCTCAGCGCGTACTCGATATATGAATCCCGTACGAAATAAATTTAATTTTAAGGTTATGCGTAACACAACGGAAATTTCGTACGGGATGAAAAAAGGGTTTACCATCATCGAAAGTCTCGTGGCCATCTCGATACTGGTCGCCATTATTACGGCCGCGACCAGCGCCGTGCAATCCGGCATCTCTTCCTATATTTTCTCCAAAGACCAAATCATTTCGTTTTATCTGGCTCAGGAAGGCTTCGAGCAAATCCGGAACATTCGCGATGAAAACCGTCTCAATAGCCGCAATTGGCTCGCGGGTATCGCGGAAAACGGGAGCGACCCGTGCTGGTTCGGCAGCGCCTGCACTGTCGATCCGATAGTGAGCGCCGTTCCATCTCGCTGTACGAGCGGTCCCGGGAATTGCCCAGTCCTGCGGCAGGATACCGTGACCGGCTTTTTCGGTTACAATGCCGCTTGGCCGGCCACTATCTTTCGCCGGGAGATTACGCTCACTTCAATCAATGCCGATGAAATCGCGGTGACGGTCACGGTTAATTGGTCGAAGGGGACGGTCAGCCGGCAATTCAAGGCTCGCGAAAATCTTTTAAACTGGCAATGATATGAATAACCGACAAAAAAGGCAAAAAGGTTTTACACTTTTCGTCGCACTGGTGATAGCGGGAACGCTCCTCCTGATTTCGACCGCGGTGGTGAGTCTCGCGGTCAAGCAGGCCCTGATCTCTTCGGCCGGCAGCGAATCACAGCACGCTTTCTACGCCGCCGATACCGGCATCGAGTGCGCGCTTTACTGGGACGTGAAGAACCCCAGCGGGTCAAGCGCTTTCGCGACCTCGACCGGCTCAACCATCTTCTGCAATCGTGACGTCAATAACCTCGGCAATCAATGGGTGGTGGGCGGCAGTTATACGAGCGTCATCAACCGTATCGATTTCCTACCCGACCCGTATTGCGCCATCGTGACGGTTACCAAGGGGCTTGATGGCAGTACCCAAATAGAATCAAAAGGCTACAATACCTGTGCCGTCGGCAATCCACGCCGGGTCGAGCGCGCCGTCCGGGCCACTTATTAAGATGTTGATTTCCAAGAAGACAATAGAGAGAGTAAGGGCGCTTCGGAGGGCTATCGAGCGGCATAACCGCCTTTACCATACGCTGGACCGGCCCGAGATTTCCGACGAGGCTTACGACGCACTAGTGCGGGAACTGGAAGAATTGGAAGCACAATACCCGGCCCTGGCCGATATCGAGTCGCCGACTCAGAAAGTGGGCTCCGAGGTGCTCGAGAAATTCGAAAAGGTCGAGCATACCGTACCGCAATGGTCGTTCAACGACGCCTTTACTGAAGAGGACCTGCGCGCTTTCGACGAGAGAGTGAGAAAAGGTCTCGGTACTACTCCCGAATACCTGGCCGAATTGAAAATCGACGGCCTCAAGGTCGTGCTCACTTATGAAAAAGGCCGGCTGGTCACCGCCGCCACGCGCGGCGACGGGCGGGTCGGCGAAAATGTCACCAACAACGTCCGCCAGATTGTCTCCATCCCGTCCGCGCTCGAACGTCCGGTCTCCATCATCGTCGAGGGTGAAATCTGGATGCCGAAAAGCGTTTTCGACCAACTCAACCGCGAAAGAAAGAAGAGGGGAGAGGAACTCTTTGCCAATCCGAGGAATATTGCGGCGGGTTCCATCCGGCAGCTTGACCCGGCCGTGACCCGCTCTCGCCAGCTTGATTCGTTTATTTACGATATCGCTTATATAGACCCAAGGTCAGACCTTAAGAGGTCCCAAGGTCTGACCTTAAAAACTCAAGAAGAGGAGTTGAAACTGCTCAAACAGCTTGGTTTTAAAATCAATCCGCACTTTAGAAAATTTGAAGATATAGACGGAGTAATCAAATATGGGAAAGAGTGGGAGAAGAAGAAAGAGAAGGAAGATTATCTTTTGGACGGAATAGTGGTCAAGGTAAATGACAGGAAATGGCAGGAGACGCTCGGCTACACCGCGAAGGCTCCGCGTTTCGGCATCGCCTTCAAGTTCCAGGCCGAGCAGGTGACTACGGTGGTCGAGGATATCAAACTGCAGCTCGGCCGGACCGGCGTGCTGACTCCAGTGGCGGTACTGCGCCCCGTGGCGGTGGCGGGCTCGACGGTCTCACGCGCCACTCTGCACAACGAAGACGAAATCAGGAGGAAAGACATCCGTATCGGAGACACCGTCATTCTCCAGAAAGCGGGCGATGTCATCCCCGAGGTGGTCGGGCCGCTTGTCGAACTGCGAACGGGCAAAGAGCGGCTTTTCAAATTCCCGACCCACTTTCCGCTCTGCGGCGGCGACGGGCGCATCGAGCGCATCCCCGGCCAGGCCGCTTACCGTTGTGTCGCCAAGAGTTCTTATGAGCAGCAGCGGCGGAAACTGACGCATTTCGCCTCGCGCAATGTTTTCAATATCGAGGGTATGGGACCGAAGGTGGTCGGGGCTTTGATGGCGGCCGAAATCATTTCCGACTTCGCCGACATCTTCAGTATGAAAAAGGGCGACCTCGAGATGCTTGAACGTTTCGGCGAGAAATCCATTGAAAATCTTTTAAAGGCTATTGAGCAGGCGAGAGGTGTCACTCTCGCGCGCTTCATCGCCTCGCTCTCGATACCGCAAGTGGGGGAAGAGACGGCGCGCGACCTGGCGGAGCATTTCCAAACGGCCGAGAAATTCTCTAAAGCGGAGGTGGGTAAGCTGGCCGAAATAGCAGGAGTCGGGCCGGTGGTTTCGGCCGCTATTATCGAGTGGTTCAAAGACCGAGAAAACCGGAAGCTCTACGAACGTCTTTTAAAGCAGGTACGTATCGCGCCGGTTAAAAAAGCGCTACACGGCAAACTGCCGTTCTCGGGAATGAGTTTCGTCTTGACCGGCACGCTTGAAAAAATGCCGCGCGAAGAAGCCAAGGAAAAAATCCGCTCTCTCGGTGGAGAAATATCCGAGTCGGTTTCCAAAAAGACCTCTTGCGTGGTGGCAGGGGAGAATCCCGGAGAGAAACTGCAAAAAGCGGAGACGCTGGGAGTAAAGGTATTAACCGAAGCGGAGTTTCTGGCGCTACTTGATAGTCAATCATAAATAAGGCATAATTATCCTAGACAAGGAGGTACAGCGATGTGATAAAACCGCGTCCGCCGCCGTCATAAGTCTGGAGATTTTTCCACTTCACCGGGCTTATCAACGAAGATTGAAGATTTCTCGGAGTTTCTATGGCGAACCCACCTCTTCCGCGCGTGACTTGCAGCAAGTGCTGCAAAAGCCAGCCTTGGCGGGGACAGAAGAATTGCGTCAATGTCGGGTGTAACGTCCTGCTCGAACCGTTGGTCCTGCCACCACCGAAACCACCAGAATCGGAGAAGCCTGCGGATCTTCTCACTCGGAGATTCGTGAGCGTTCGTTCGTCCGCTCGCGCTTGAGACTCTAGATGAAGGGAAAAGGGGACGGTCAACCTCTTAGTGACCGGAAGCTAGGTAATCCAGTCATTTAGTTTCTCAAGCGCACTTCAAGGCTGCTGCCGAGGACAGAGTCCACACCAAACCTTCCCGCTACCTAGCGAGGAGGACCGACTCTTACGGAGTGGCAGTTGCCGGGTGGAATACCGGCTCCTACGCAGTGCTATATGCTGCGGGGTTCCAGCAGATTCCATCCGGCATCGTTTACCGGGAATGGGCAGGCACGCACACCTGCCCATTTTTTATGCTAAACCCCCACACCTATTTGGAATAAAATAGGTGTGGGGGTAAAATTGCTCTATGAATCCCATTAGAAGTCTAACTCAATATACTTTAGTGATATATAATATTATGAAATTTAATCGAAGTAACTTCTAACGGGATGAATAAGGAAAAAGTGCTTGATTTGGCCAAATTGGCCAGGATAGAGATATCGGATGCGGAGGCAGAGAAGCTCTCCCGCGAGTTCGATGCTATTTTGGGTTACGTCAGCGAAGTCAAAGAAGTCGTCCCGGAACAACACTCCAATATTCTCAAGAATGTTGGAGTGTTTAATGTAATGCGGGAAGATGCCAATCCGCATGAATCTGGTATCTATACCGAAAAAATTTTGAATGAAGCTCCGGCTAGACAGGACAATTTCATAAAAGTTAAGAAAATACTGTGACACCGGAAGAAATTAGAATTAAAGATAAGGATATCCATGCTTTCCTCGAAGTGTTTGAGGATGCTAAGCCTTACGGCGATGGGCCACTCTCCGGCAAGACGATAGCGATCAAAGATAATATTTTGTTCGAGGGGCACAAAGCCAGTGCGGCTTCTAAAATTCTAGAAAATTTTATCGCTCCTTATGACGCCACAGTCGTAAAGAAGTTAAAAGCGTCTGGCGCTATGATTATCGGCCGCACCAACTGCGACGAGTTCGCTATGGGTAGTTCGACGGAGAATTCTGCCTATGGCGTGGCCAAAAATCCCCATGACTTAGAACGTGTGGCCGGGGGGTCATCCGGAGGTTCGGCCGCCGCAGTAGCCGGCGGCATGGCGGAGTTAGCACTCGGGTCCGATACCGGCGGCTCTATCAGACAACCGGCGGCGTTGTGCGGGGTAGTGGGACTTAAACCCACGTACGGAAGGGTTTCTCGTTATGGCCTTATCGCCCTGGCCTCTTCCTTTGACCAGATAGGGCCGTTTGCCAAGACTGTTTTCGAGGTTGAGATGCTCTACAACGTGATTAAGGGCCAAGACCCGATGGACAGCACTACCATAACTCACGAAACGTATCCGGTGCGGAAAGAATTTTCCAAGACCATCGGCATTCCCAGAGCTTTTGTAGAGAGTGAAGGGATAAGTGCGGAGGTTAAAGAAAATTTTGCCGGAGCCGTCAAAAAGTTTGAAGATTTAGGTTACAAAGTTAAAGAAGTGGCATTGCCTAATCTCAAATACGTTCTTCCCGTCTACTACATCATCATGCCGGCCGAAGCTTCTTCAAATCTGGCGCGTTTTGACGGCATCAAATATGGTATGCATAAAGACGGCAAAGATGTCATAGAAGACTATTTCAAAACCCGCGGAGCGGGCTTCGGTCCGGAAGTGCGTCGCCGCATTATCCTCGGCACTTACGTACTCTCTTCCGGTTATTATGACGAATATTACGGCAAGGCTGCCGAGGCGCGCCAACTGATTACCAAAGAATTAAGGGAGCTGTTCGAGAATGTAGACCTCATGCTTACTCCTACCACTCCGTCTCCGGCGTGGAAGGTGGGGGAGAAGAGCCAGAGCCCGCTTGAGATGTATCTCGAGGATATTTTCACTGTGCATGCCAATATCAGCGGCTGCCCGGCCATTTCGCTGCCGTCCGGTTTTGCCGGCAAACTGCCTTTGGGTATCGAACTGACGGCGGATTTGGGCCGGGAAGACAATCTCTTTGCCGCCGGCAAAGATTTCCTGAATGAAAGCTAGAAGCTAGAAGCTAAAAGCTGTAAGCTATAACATATGGCCGACGATAAGAAAAAACTCGCTCCAGTCACCCCCTCGCGAACCACCCGTGAAGAAATCATCTTCTTATTGGCGGGGTTGTTTCTCCTAGCTGTCATCATCAATCAGATAGTGAGTTATTTGAGTTCTCTGGGCTTTGGCGATATCGGTTCTGACTGGTCAGCGATTCTCGAATGGCTGCGGCCGTATTGGTCGATGTGGAAGGTGGTAGCGGTGGCGATGAGCGCCGCCTGTGTAATATGGGCGATTTACAGCAATAAAAAAATCAAGGAAATCAACGAGGCGGAACGGAAACTGTTCAACTTGATGCCCGATGAATCATTGCTCGAAGAGTTGACCGAGGAAGCGCCCAAGGAGAAAGAAAACGGGAAGTGGCTAAGGGTGACCGAGCATATGAATTCGGAGAATCCTTCCGACTGGCGGCTGGCCATTATTGAAGCGGACGTCATGCTTGAAGAATTGCTGCGCACGCTTGGTTATCAAGGAGACTCGGTGGGGGAGATGCTCAAGTCTATCGATAAAAGCGATTTCTTGAGCTTGGATGCCGCCTGGGAAGCCCATAAAGTTAGAAACAGCATCGCCCATGCCGGTGGCGATTTCCAGCTGAACGAAAGGGAAACAAGGCGGACCATCTCACTTTTCGAAACCGTCTTTCAAGAATTCAAGATAATTTAGTGTTGCGGGTGCCCGATTTGCACGGACGCCTACAGGTTATGCATACCACTCCGGTTTTCACCGGTCTACTTAAAGAAGTATTTAACGTGGTCTGGACTATGCCTTCTTCCTTTCTATCAAGAATTAGGAAGCTCGCCGTCTAGTCTCTACACCTTCCCAGCACTTATTCTAAGTACTAGGCTGGGCTCGGCATTATCTTTCTTCAAAAATGAAGAGAGGACTTCACCGAATTTGACGAGTGCTCTTCTCTCGATTACTCGAGAAACGGCCCTTATTGAGCCTGTCGAGGTACTACTCCTCCAACCCGCTACCTCTCATTATATGCATATATAAGATGATTTGTAAACAGTACATGAGAGGTAGAAAGATGGTATTTGTAGAGATCTCATGTTGGTCGGCCTCGGTCTATATTGGGGAGAAGGTTACAAAGGCAATAATGGTGAATTAGGTTTTACAAACAGCAATCCTGATATTATCCAGTTCTATCTCTCTTGGCTTAGGTTGTTTGGTATTTCAAAAGATGACTTAATTTTCCGCTTGACTATAAACGATGCTTTTAAAATGAAAGAAACGCATCTTAAGCAGTTTTGGATCATAAAACTAGAGGTTAAAGAAAACCAATTTACTAAGACCACTATAATAAAGAGTGTCCTCAAGAAAGCGGATCTCTCTAAAGGAAATAACTATAGGGGAATCTTAAGGGTTAAGGTTAGGCGAGGAAATGCGCTTAAAAACAGAATTCTAGGTGCTATAGATCACATTTCTCGTTGTATCTAATTATGTGTCGTGGTATTGTTTTTTCACCTTGTCGGGGTAGCTTAGTTGGTAGAGCAGCGGAGTCATAACCCGCAGGTCGCGAGTTCGATTCTCGCCCCCGACACCAAATTGATTAAGTATAAAAAATCTGTTATTTTGTAACATATTGCGGCTGTAGCTCAACGGTAGAGCACTCCCCTGTCACGGGAGAGGCCGTGGGGTCAGCACCCATCAGCCGCGCATCTGTCTGGTATACTTTTGGCATGAAGGTTTTGCCAAAGTCGGAAATACAAAAAGTCAAACTTTTTGAAAATAATGAGCTACTCTCTGAAATCAAAGAAAATGAAAAAATTCAACTGCTCAAGGAACACAAATATCTCTCGCCCTATTTAAGGACAACAGTTGGAGATATGTTATACAAAGCATCTTTAAACTTGCCAGAAGGGTATAAATTTTTAATCGTCACCGCATATAGGCCTTTTTGGATGCAAAAAGAATTATATCAACGGAGAGTTTGGCAGATGACTAAGAGGTATCCATTTATGAGAATTTTCAGACCAAGTGAATTTAAAAGAACTGTTGGTCTATATACAGCACCACCAGGAGGCAGTTCTCATCAAGACGGGGCTGCAGTTGATTTAACTCTTATTAATGAAGATGGCGAAAGGTTAGATATGGGCACTACACTCACTGATTATGGAGAGAGGGTACATACAGAAAATAATCTAATTACAAGTGAACAAAGAAAAAATAGAGTAATACTTTACGATGCTATGATAAAAGTAGGGTTTATAAATTATCCTCTAGAGTGGTGGCACTATTGCTATGGAAATAGGATGTGGGCTGCTTATACCAAAAAAGACGATTGTTTTTATGGGAGAATCGATGATGATTCTAGTTCTAACATCGTCCACTCCGTAAAATCTTTCGACTAAGCTCAAGATCACGGGGTAAACTAGCCCGCGCCAGTTTTTCTTGTTGTATAATTAATATTATTAATAATATTTAAAAATCACTGTGACAAATACTAATAAAGCAATCTGGGTGCTTCGGATCGCTGTGGCTGGTGAGTTTTTGGGCCATGGAGTTTTGGCTCTGCAAGGCAAAGCGGATTGGGTGGGGTGGTTTGTTAAGTTTGGCGTCAGCGACCCTAACACAGCTACGACTCTCCTTTTGTTGGTGGGAATTGTGGACCTTATCGTGGCTCTCGTAGTGCTCTTTAAACCCATTAAACCTATCCTCTTGTGGGCTGTGTTTTGGGGCTTCTGGACGGCCTTGGTGCGTCCGATTGTTGGAGCGCCAATATGGGATTTCGTAGAACGTTTTGCCAACTGGGGAGCGCCTCTCGCCCTATTTTTCCTTCTCAAAAAGAACAAATCAGAATAGAATAGAGACGCAACCAAGCGCTGTTTTACAAAAAGACCTGAAATTCTTTCTATAAGATTGAGGCCGTTCTTTCTATAAATTGCCTGGAGCCAAGATCGGGGATCGAACCCGAGACCTCATCCTTCGCTTACACCCCTTTTTCTTTATAAGAGGGCTAGACTGTATCTTTTCGCCAGAGGCGAACCCTTGTCAGTCGTTCGGGCGCTTGGCGCCACGGTCTTGACCTCTCGGCCTTTAACCGTTATTCGGGATTCACCAGAGAATCGCTTCTCGAGTGGGCAGGGGCAGCGCCCCACCATGGATGTGCTCTACCAACTGAGCTATCTTGGCTTTTATGTAACGTGGAAAATCATATTACATTAAAGGGACTTTTTCAATGAAATTAATTCTACGACCACTAACACATTATTGTTAGTGGTCTGCAATTTAATGTATAATTAATCAATGCCTAATCCTAAAAAGCCTAGGTCTAAATGTTTGACTTGCGCTGAAGAGCCGGCTCGACCTGGTTACAAATATTGTAGTAATATTTGTCAGCAAAAATATCAACGCTCGCTTTATCTCAATGATTGGAAAGCAGGCAAGGTAAGCAGTTTACAAAGTATTGGGATTGTCACACCTCGAGTCAAGCGCTATTTAAGAGAAAAGTTTGGAGACAAGTGTTGCCTCTGTGGATGGTCGCAGGTTAATCAAAAAACTGGTAAAGTTCCTTTAGTCGCCGACCATATTGATGGGAATTGGCGTAATAATGCAGAATCTAATCTGCGGTTAATCTGCCCTAATTGTGATTCGCTGTTGCCTACATTTTCTGCTTTGAATAAAGGAAAAGGAAGAAGTAACAGGGCATTAAGTAAAAGAACGAAAGAGGCTAGAGAATTACACAATCGCCACCTTAACTCAGTTGGTAGAGTACCGCTTTCGTAAAGCGGGTGTCCCGAGTTCGATCCTCGGAGGTGGCTCATGGTTTCCAAAGAAGAAATACAGAAGAAAATAGAAGAAATAGAAACCGCCATGAGTTCGGCGGACTTTTGGGCGGATAAGGACAAGGCCCAGGCCGCCATCCGTGAACATGCCGCGCTTAAAGATGCATTGGAGGGGGTGGGGAAGTACGACCGGGGCGGCGCCCACATGACTATTTTTTCCGGCGCCGGTGGGGACGACGCCGAGGATTTCTCCAAAATACTTTTAGAAATGTACTTGAAACTTTTCGCCAAGAAGAAATGGGGCTACTCGGTACTGCATAAAAACGAGAACGACCACGGCGGTTACCGGAACATCACACTCGAAATCGAAGGTAAAAATGTCTATGGGACGCTCAAGAATGAATCCGGCGTGCACCGGCTGGTGCGCATCTCGCCATTCAACGCCAAGGCGCTCCGGCACACCTCTTTCTCGATGGTGGAAGTGATTCCGAAATTCGATAAGACCGACGAAGTCAAAATTCCGCCGGAAGAACTCAAGGTGGAGCTCTCAAAGTCCTCCGGACCGGGCGGACAAAATGTCAACAAGCGCGAGACCGCGGTGCGCCTGGTGCATATCCCGACTAATCTCGCGGTTCATGTAGAATCCGAACGAAGTCAGGCTCAAAACAAAGAAAAGGCGCTTACAATGCTCGAAGCCAAGCTCTACAAACTCCGCGAGGAGGAGCGTCAGGCCAAGGAAAAGGGCATGTATGTCTCGAAGACCACTCAGATAGAGTGGGGGAATCAGATACGCTCGTACGTTCTCCACCCATACAAGCTCATCAAGGACCATCGCACGGGGATGGAAGTCCGTGATGTTGAGAAGGTGCTTAATGGGGACCTTGACGAATTTCTAGAGGCAGAGAAAAATCTTTAAAAAGTTTCTTATGTACAGTATATCAGTATATTGTGCATATACATTATAACAAACCTATAGGACGCTTATAATAGGTCTTTACTTCGACCGTTTTTCTTGTTAATCTAGCCAAGCATGCTAAAAATCAGATTACAGCGGGTGGGACGCAAGCACGAGCCGTCTTTCAGGCTGGTCTTGACCGATTCCAAGAACTCCACCAAGAGCGGGCGCTTCGGCGAATTGCTTGGCTCTTACGATGCCCGAAAGACCACCGAGGCCTTCAACGGCGAGCGCATCAAATACTGGCTTTCACGCGGCGTCTCGCTCACTCCCAGCGTCAATAATCTCCTGATTAAGAAAGGGGTCATCAGAGGCAAGAAAATCAATGTTTCCAACGTCATGAAAGACGCTCCGGCGTCAACGGTCGAAGCAGAGGCCGCTCCGGAAGCTGTCGCGGAAGCCGCGCCAGCCACCGAAGCTGAGCCCGCTACTCAAGAACCCGCTCCTGAAGTATAATAAGCTTGTGCCCGCAGTTATTCCCGATTATTCCTAAACGATTAACGACATGGTAGATGACGTACAATTTCTTGAATATGTGATAAAAGCGCTGGTTTCCCATCCCGAGGATGTCAAAATCAAGAGAACGGTGGATGAAATGGGCGTGCTTATGACCCTCGACGTGAACCCGGACGACATGGGTAAAGTTATCGGCCGAAGCGGCAATACCGCCAAGGCGGTAAGAATTCTCCTCCGTGTGGTGGGGATGAAGAACAATGCCCGCATTAACCTCAAGATTAACGAGCCGGCCGGTCCAGCCGGAGGCATGTGGCAGGACCGGCGAGCCCCATCGGCCCCTCATATCGCCAAGACTCTGGATGAGGCGATGGAAGACCTCAATCTCGATTAGCCCTTCGGGATCAATGCATTTCCATCTCATCACTCTTTTTCCCAAGGCTTTTGACTCCTATCTGGGCGAGTCGATTTTGAAGCGCGCCATTGAAGACAAGAAACTGAAGGTTTCTTTCTACAATCCGCGCGACTTTGCTGAGAATAAATGGAAAAGAATCGACCGGCCGCCGTATGCCGGGGGCCCGGGTATGGTTATCCAGGCCGAACCGGTAGCTCGTGCCATCGATGAGGCACTTCGCAGAATTAAGATTCAAGATTCAAGATTTAAGAATAAATCTATTCATAAATCCAAAATCATAAATCCTAAATCAAAGATTATCTGGCTCTCACCACGGGGAAAACAATTTGATAATACTTATGCTAAAAAAGTCGCTAAAAGTTATAAGCATGTAATTATAGTCTGCGGCCGGTATGAAGGCATAGATGCAAGGGTCAAAAAAGTGTTCAAGACCCGCCCGAACGACCGAAGTCATTCGGTCGGGCGGGTGGAGGAAATTTCGGTCGGGCCGTTTATACTGACAGGCGGGGAATTGCCGGCCATGCTCATGATTGATGTCATCTCGCGCCAAGTGCCGGGTATTCTCGGCAACCTCGATTCGCTCGAAGAGCGCCGCGTTTCTTCCCCGGAAGTCTACACCCGGCCGGAAGTTTTCAAATACAAAGGCAAATCATACCGCGTACCCAAAGTGCTCTTGTCCGGCCATACCGCCAAAATCGAAGAGTGGAAGAAAAAGAGGGGTTGACTTCAGGCAGCGAGGGAATGTGAGAACTGGTTCTTACAGAGCCCGAGCGAACCTGAAGCCAAGAGCGTCCAGCTCTTGACAGGAAATAGGGGGTGGGATAGGATAGCGAACAACGATTGTGTAATGGCTGGTGGGGTAGGGGGACGTACGATTTAACATAAATTAATCATTTCGCGAAGGCACGAAATACCGCGTGCTTTGAATTTTTTTGCTTATGGATACAACCACCGCTCAAAAGCCATCTCACAAAGAACCACGCCCCAACCCTTCCAATGAGGTCAGGGTAAAGAAGTATTTCGGCCGGTACAGATTGCCTCTGACCAAGACCCCCAACCTGGTGGTCTCCCAGGTCAATTCTTTCAAATGGCTTATTGAGAAGGGACTCAAGGAAGTCTTCGAGGAATTCTCGTCCATCAAGGACTTTTCCGAAAGGAAATTCCAGCTCGACTTCGTCAGCTTCGAGCTGGCCGAGCCCAAGTTCGACGAATACACCGCCAAGGACAGAAAACTCTCTTACGAGGCTCCATTGAAAGTGCGCGTCCGCCTGAAGAACCTCATCATGAAGACCGAGAAGGAGCAGGAGATTTTCATGGCTGACTTGCCGCTTATGACGAACCACGGCACTTTCATTATCTCCGGCATCGAGCGCGTGGTTGTGCCGCAGCTCGCCCGTTCGACCGGCGTTTCTTTCACCGCCCAGGAACTCAAGGGTAAAAAGACCTTCGGCGCCAAAATCATCCCGGGCCGTGGCGCTTGGATAGAACTGGAGACCGATTTCGACGGCACCATCTACGTGCGCATCGACCGCAAGAGGAAGTTTCCGGTCACCACTCTCCTGCGCTCCTTCGGCACGGCCACCAATGACAAAATCCTGGCTCTCTTCGGCGGTATGCCGGAGGCCAAGCACTATATCGAAAAGACTTTGGCCAAGGACCACACTACGACCGTGGACGAGGCCGCTATCGAAATCCACCGCCGCCTGCGCGACGGCGATTTGGCCGCGGCCGAAAACGCCAAAGAATTCGTCCGCTCCATTTTCGACAAGGAGCGCTATGACCTTTCCCGCGTCGGCCGCTTCCGTTTCAACAACCGCTTCGGCATCAAGGAGAACGCCAAGGAAATCGAACGCCGCACCCTCTCTCAGAACGACCTCATTTTGATTATTTCTCACATCGCCCATCTCAACGTCACCCCGGGCTCCGAAGCCGATGACATCGACCATTTGGGTTCCCGCCGCGTCCGTTTCGTCGGGGAACTTTTCCAGCAGAAAATCCGCGTCGGCATGGCTCAAATCAAGAGAAACATCCAGAACCGCATGTCGACCATCGACACCGACGTGACGCTGCCGGTCCAGTTCATTTCGCCGAAGCCTCTCCAGGCCAGGATGAAGGAATTCTTCACCACCAACCAGCTCTCGCAGTTCATGCAGCAGACGAACGCCTTGGAAGAACTCGAGCATTTGCGCACCGTCTCGGCTCTCGGCCCGGGCGGTCTCTCCCGCGCCCGCGCCGGCTACGAAGTGCGCGACGTGCACCCTTCGCATTACGGCCGACTTTGCCCGATTCAAACTCCGGAAGGTCCGAACATCGGCCTCATTCTCCGTCTCGCGTCTTATGCCCGGGTCAATGATTTCGGCATGATTGAGACTCCTTACGCTGTGGTCGAGAACGGCAAAATCACCGGCGAAATCAAATTCCTCAACGCTCTTGAAGAAGAGAATTACAACATTGCTCATGCCGCCACCCCGGTCGAAAACGACGTCTTGTCGCCGGAATCGGTCGAAGTGAGGCACAAGGGCACCCCGATGACCGTGCCGAAAGACCAGGTCCATTTCATCGATGTGGCCACGAACCAGGCTTTCTCCATCGCCACCTCGATGATTCCGTTCTTGAACCACGACGATGCCAACCGCGCGCTCATGGGTTCGAACATGCAGAAGCAGGCGACACCCTGCATCGTGCCCGAAGTGCCGCTCGTTTCCACCGGCATCGAAGAAGTGGCCATCCGCGACACCGGCCGGGTCATCTTTGCCGAAGCAGACGGCACCGTCTCCGCCGTCGACGCCAAATCAGTCTCTGTCAAAGACGGCAAGGGCAAAGAACATAAATATCCGCTGGTCAATTTCTCCATGACCAACGGTTTTACCGCTTTCCATCAGCGCCCTTCGGTAGAGTTGGGGCAGAAGGTGAAATCGGGAACGGTTTTGGCCGATACCTCTTCCTCCGACGGGGGACAGATGTCCATCGGGCAAAACGTCCTGGTCGCTTTCATGTCCTGGTCGGGCGCCAACTACGAAGACGCCATCATCATCTCCGAACGCCTGGTTGAGAAGAGCAAATTCACTTCCATCCACATCGAAGAATTCACCATCAACGTGCGCGACACCAAACTCGGTCCCGAAATGACCACTTGCGATATCCCGAACGTCGGCGAATCCAAATTGAAAAACCTGGCCGAAGACGGCATCATCCGCGTCGGCGCCGAAGTGCGCTCCGGCGACATTCTGGTCGGTAAAATTACGCCCAAGGGCGAATCTCAGCTTACGCCGGAAGAGCGTCTGCTCCGTTCGCTTTTCGGCGAGAAGGCCCGCGACGTTAAAGACACCTCCAAGCGCATGGAAGGAGGTAAGCGCGGCCGTGTCATCTCGGTCCAGGTCTTTTCCCGTGAGAAGGGCGACAAACTCGATTCCGGCATTTTGAAGCAAATTCACATCCAGGTAGCCCAGCTGAGGAATGTCAGCGTGGGCGACAAGCTGGCCGGACGCCACGGCAACAAGGGTGTTATCTCGAAGATTTTGCCGGCCGAAGACATGCCTTACATGGCTGACGGCACTCCGATTGATGTCATCCTCACACCGCTCGGCGTGCCTTCCCGCATGAACCTCGGCCAGATTCTCGAAATGCATCTCGGATTGGCCGCCCACACTTTGAATTATCAGGCTATTGTGCCGCCCTTCGCCGGTGCCACCGAGGAAGAAATCAAAGAGGAATTGGTCAAGTCCGGCGTGCCGGAAAGCGGCAAGGTCAAACTCTTTGACGGGCGCACCGGTGAGGCTTTCGACCAGGACATCGCCATCGGCTACATGTATGTCATGAAGCTTCACCACATGGTCGAAGATAAGATTCACATGCGCTCCATCGGCCCGTATTCGCTCATCACTCAACAGCCACTGGGAGGCAAGGCCCAGAACGGTGGCCAGCGCTTCGGAGAGATGGAAGTCTGGGCGCTTCTGGGACATGGGGCTTCCTATACCTTGCGGGAGATGCTGACCATCAAGTCAGACGACATCCTGGGACGCTCCGCGGCCTTCGATGCCATCGTCAAGGGGGAGAAAATTCCCGAACCGCACTTGCCGGCCTCGTTTAACGTGCTTTTGAACAATTTGCGCGGCCTCTCACTCGACGTCGAATTGAAGAAAGATGCCGAGAGCAAGGAAAAGAAAATCGCTTCGGACAAAAATATTTAATCACCATCAACATGAGCACCTACAAAAACACCCAGCCCGAAACGGAACAGTTCGACCTCATCTCCATCAAACTGGCTTCGCCGGAGCGCATCAAAGAATGGTCGCACGGAGAAGTGACCAAGCCGGAGACCATCAACTACCGCACCCAGCGAAGCGAGCGGAACGGCCTTTTCGACGAGAAGATTTTCGGACCGGACAAGGATTTCGAATGCTACTGCGGCAAATACCGGGGCATCCGCTACAAGGGCATCGTCTGCGAGAAGTGCGGCGTGGAGATCACGCGCTCCATCGTGCGTCGCGAACGCATGGGCCATATCGAACTGGCCAGCCCGGTTTCCCACATCTGGTTCTTGAAAAACGTGCCTTCCCGGATTTCCTTGGTGATGGGCATTCCGGTCTCCGACCTGGAAAAGGTCATCTACTTCGCCGGTTATATCGTCACTGCCGTCTCGGAAGAAGAAAAAGCGCGGGTCCTCAAAGACCTTGACTCGGAATTCAAGTCCAAATCCAAGGCTTTGCAGGACGAGAAGAGCAAATTGGCGCTCAAGGAACTGGCGCTGGCCACCAAGAAGGACATCGAGGCGCTGGTCCCGGGCCGGGTGCTCAACGAAGTCGAGTATCATCGCTCAAGTGTCAAATACCCGACCATTTTCGAGGCGGGCATCGGCGCCGAAGCCATTTATGAAATATTAAAGAATCTCGACCTCCACAAATTGCTCAAGCAGATGGAAGCCGAATTCGAACACGCCCCTTCCACCGAAATTCCAAGGCTCAACAAGCGCATGTCGACCGTGCAGTGGATGATTAACGCCGGCATCCGTCCCGAGTGGATGTTTCTGGTGCGCATCCCGGTCATTCCGCCCGCCATCCGTCCGATGGTGCCGCTCGACGGCGGCCGCTACGCCACCTCCGACGTCAACGACCTCTATCGTCGCGTTATCAACAGGAACAATCGCCTGAAGAAACTCAAGGAAATCAACGCTCCGGATGTCATTTTGCGAAACGAAAAGAGAATTCTCCAGGAAGCGGTTGACGCTCTCATTGACAACACCATCAGGCATTCGTCCATCGCCGGTAACCAGTCCCAGCGCCGTCCGTTGAAGTCTCTTTCCGACAACCTCAAGGGTAAGAGGGGACTTTTCCGCCAGAACCTCTTGGGTAAGCGTGTCGACTATTCCGGCCGTTCGGTTATTGTCGTCGGTCCGGACCTTAAACTCCACCAATGCGGTCTGCCCAAGCACATGGCGCTCGAGCTCTTCAAGCCCTTCATCATTTCCGAACTCCTGAAGCGCGAACTTTCCTACAACATCCCCGGAGCGCGCCGCCTGATTGAAGACGCCATCCCGGAAGTCTGGGCCATTCTCGAAGAAGTGATTCGCGGCAAGTACGTGCTCTTGAACCGCGCGCCGACCCTCCATCGCCTCGGTATCCAGGCCTTCCAGCCGGTGCTCATCGAAGGCAACGCCATCCAGCTTCACCCGCTGGTCTGTACCGCTTTCAACGCCGACTTCGACGGCGACCAGATGGCCGTCCACGTGCCGCTCTCCGAAGAAGCCCAGGCCGAAGCGCGCTTGGTCATGGCCGCGGACAAGAATATCCTGAAGCCTGGCAACGGCGAGCCGGTCGTTTCTGCCAAACTGCTCGACATCGTTTTGGGCAGTTTCTGGATGACCAGAATGATAGCGGGGGAAAAAGGCGAAGGACGTTACTACTCGAATCCGAATTCGGCTATCACTGCCTATGAATTCGGCGTGGTCGACCTGCGCGCCAAGGTTCACGTCATGCCGACCGCTACCGAAAGATACAAGCAGTTCGACGGCAAAATATTCGAAACGACCGTCGGCCGCCTGCTCTTCAACGGTATCCTGCCTCCGGATTACCCGTTCCTCAATCATGAAATGAGCCGCAAAAAGATGTCCGAACTGGTCGACAATCTCATCGAGCGCTACGGCATCGAGAATATTCCGCCTATCATGGACAAGATCAAGTCCTTCGGTTTTCGCTACGCCACCGTCTCCGGCGTGACCTGGGGATTGGGCGACGTCAAAATACCGGAAGGTAAAAAAGCCATCGTGGAAAAGGGCCGCAAGGCGGTTAACGAAGTAATCAGCCAGTACCAGGAAGGTCTTCTTTCCGAGAACGAACGCATCGCGCGTTCGGTCGAAATCTGGCAGGGCATCAAATCCGAAGTGGAAAAACTCATCCCCGGCACGCTCGGTCTCAAGGATTCGGTCTACGACATGACTTATTCCGAAGCCCGAGGCTCTTTCGGCAACCTAAACCAGATGGCCGGCATGAAGGGTATCATCCAGAACGTCTCCGGCGAGGCGCTGGAATTCCCGATCCTCTCCTGCTACAAGGAGGGGCTGACGCCGCTCGAATATTTTATTACCACCCACGGCTCCAGGAAGGGCTTGACCGACACCGCCCTTAACACCGCCAAGGCCGGTTATCTCACGCGCCGTCTCTTCGATGTCGCCCAAGACGAGATTGTGGCCGAAGACGATTGCGGCACGAAAGAAGGCACCATCATCCACAAGAAAACGGCTTCCGGCATCGAAATGCCGCTCTCCAAAAATATCAAAGGCCGCTTCCTGGCTGCCGACCTGGTTGATGCCAAGGGCACTCTGCTCTTCAAGCGCGGCCATCTGATTACCAAATCCGATGCCGAGATTATCGACAAGGCCGACGTCGAATCGACCAGCGTTCGTTCGCCTCTGGCCTGCAAGTCGATTCACGGCATCTGCGTCAAGTGCTACGGCACAGACCTAGGTAACAACAAGGTCGTTGAATTGGGCGAAGCGGTCGGTACCGTCGCCGCTCAAGCCATCGGTGAGCCGGGCACCCAGCTCACCATGCGTACGTTCCATGCCGGCGGCATCGCTTCTGCTGCCGGCGACATTACGGCCGGTCTGCCTCGCGTCGAAGAAATCTTCGAAAAGAGGAAGCCCAAAAATCCGGCCATCATTTCTCACCTTGACGGCGTGGTGACGGAAATCAAGTCCATCAATAACGACAGGCTGATTGTCATCGCACCGGAAGCCGGGGAAGTCAAAGGCAAGAAGCTGGATAACGAATACACGGTCTCCGCCTTGCGGGCCATCCTGGTGCGTGTCGGCCAGCAGGTCTCGAAGGGCGACCTTCTGACCGACGGTTCGGCGGACCTCGACGAGCTCTTCCGCTACGCCGGCCGCGAGAAGTGCGAGAATTACATCATTCATGAAGTTTCCAAGCTTTATGAATTGCAAGGCGCGGCCGTTTCCCACAAGCACATCGAGCTTATCGTCCGCCAGATGTTTAGCCGCCGCAAGGTCAAGGACGCGGGAGAGAGCCACTTCACCCGCGGCGACGTCATCGAAGTCTCCGATTTTGTGGAAACCAACAACATGCTGAAAGAAAAGGGGCAGGAAGAGGCGAAAGCCGACCCGGTCATCATGGGTATCACCGAAGTCTCGCTCTCGCGCGCCAGCTTCCTTTCCGCGGCCTCGTTCCAGCACACGCCTCGCGTTCTTATCCAGGCCGCCATCAAAGGTGTTGAAGACGCCCTCATCGGTCTCAAAGAGAATGTCATTATCGGCCGCCTAATCCCAGCCGGCACCAGCTTTCCTGGCGGCTACAAGGAAAAACTAATATGCGAGGCGATGTCGAAACAATCAAAGATCGGCTAGATATAGCCGAGGTCGTCGGAGGTTACGTCAAGCTCGAGAAAGCGGGCCAGAGCTTTAAAGCGCGCTGCCCGTTCCACAACGAGAAGACCCCGTCCTTCTTCGTCTCACCGCTTCGTCAGAGTTATTACTGCTTCGGCTGCGGAGCCAAAGGAGACATCTTCACTTTCGTTGAAGAGGTCGAAGGGCTCGAATTCCGCGAAGCACTCAAGCTCTTGGCCGAGAAGGCCGGGGTGGAACTCTCCCGTCGGCCGGAGGATTCGAGCGCCAAACGGTCCGAGAAGGAGAAAATCCTCGAAGCGCTTGAGGAGGCATCGCAGTTCTTTGAAAAAGAGTTGGGCCGCCATCCGGAAGCGAAAAGTTACATTCTCTCGCGCGGCGTAAGCGAAGCTTCGGTCAAAGCCTGGCGCATCGGCTACGCTCCGGCCGAATGGCGTGCGCTCTGCACACATCTGAGAGAGGCCGGTCTGTTCGAGGAAATCCTCATCAAGGCCGGTTTGGCCAAGAGGACGGACCAGGGTTCTGGAAAATCTCCTTATGACGTTTTCCGTGACCGCATCATCTTTCCGCTCTCCGACGCGAGTGGCCGGATTATCGCTTTCTCCGGCCGGGCCCTGGCCAAAGAGACCGAACCCAAGTATCTCAACAGCCCGGATACCGCCGTCTTTACCAAACACGAGGTGCTCTACGGCCTCGACAAGGCCAAGGAGAAAATCAGACGCAAGGATTATGCGGTCCTGGTCGAGGGGCAGATGGACTTGGTGCTTTCCCACCAGGCCGGGGTTGATAATACGGTGGCCTCCAGTGGCACGGCCTTTACCCAAGCCCATCTTGAACGTTTGAAGCGCTTTTCTTCCCGGATCATCCTGGCTTTCGATGGCGACTCCGCGGGTGAAAAGGCGAGCGAGAAGTCGACCGAACTGGCGCTCATGCTCGGCCTGGAGGTCAAAATCGCGGCTCTGCCGGCCGGCCTTGACCCGGCGGAAGTGGCCAGCCACGACCGGGAGCAATGGAAAGAAATATTGCGGGCGGCCAAACCGGCCATCGAGCATTTCCTCGACCAGATGGTGGCAGAGGAAAAAGACCGCCGTAAACTGGGCAAGCTGATTGAAAAGAAGATTCTGCCTCTGGTCCTCATGCTCGAAAGCTCCATCGAGCGTTCCCACTTCCTCTCTTTGGTCGCCAAGCGCACCGGCATCAAAGAGGAGATTCTGTGGGAGGATTTGAAGAGGACGAGGAAGCCGGAGCATTCTTTGCATCAAGGTCAGACCTTAAGTACTGATTCCCAAGGTCTGACCTTCAAGAGTGTCTCGGCTCAGACGCGTCGCGAGCAAATTGAAGAGAGATTAAGTGAAGTGCGGTTATGGTTAAAAGAATTACCAGTTTCTGATCAACTTAAGAAAGAAGAAGCGGAACTGGAGAATCACCTGGCGCGGGAACTGCTTAAGGATGAGCTCTTGAATCTGTCGGTATTGCTGGCCAATGCCGAAACGTCTAAAGATAATGGGAAGGTCGAGGAGTTAACCAAGCGCATCAATAGTGTACATAAGAAGTTAAGAGCCCTAGAGCAACATATTGTAGAATAAATGGAAATTTTGATGAAGAAAAACAAGAAACAAAAGAATAAGAACAAAAGGCCGGCTTCTTCGAAGAAGAATCCTGCAAAAAAGCCTTTAAAGAAATCTTTGAAAGCCAAGCACAAGTCCAAAGCCAAGCCGAAGAAAATTAAAGCGACCAAGAAAAAACTCGATGAAGCCATCAAAACCGAGCGGCTGGTGACGCGTGGCAAAGAACGCGGCTTCGTCACTTACGACGAGATTCTGCGGGAGTTTCCGACCATCGAAAACGATATCATCTTTCTCGACGAACTTTACGAGAAACTGCACACTCTCGGCATCGATATCCTGGAGGGCGGCGGACTCTTGGAAATACCGGAAGAAGAGACCGGCAAGAAATACGCTTATTCGAGAGGGGATTCTTCCTATGATTCCATCCAGATGTATTTGCGGGAAATCGGCCAGTATCCACTCATTGCCGGTTCGATGGAGAAGGAGCTCGCCAAGCGCATCGAGAAAGGCGACGTGGACGCCAAGAATCTCCTGATGAAAGCCAATTTGCGTCTGGTGGTCTCCATTGCCAAGAAATACGCCAACCGGAGCCCCGACCTGACGCTCCTCGACCTCATCCAGGAAGGAAACTTAGGTCTCCACAAGGCGGTCGAGAAATTCGACTGGACCAAGGGTTTCAAGTTCTCCACTTACGCCACCTGGTGGATTCGCCAAGCCATTACACGTGCCTTGGCTGACCAGAGCCGCACTATCCGTGTGCCGGTGCATATGGTTGAGACCATAGCCAAATACAAGCAGGTGGTGCGTCGCTTGACCCAGGACCTCGGTCGCGAGCCTCTGCAGGAGGAAATTGCCATGGAAATGAACCTGGATGTCGACAAAATCTATCAAATCGAGAAAATCGACCAGTCCACGGTCTCGCTCGAGAGCCCGGTAGGGGACGAGGGCGACGACGGCAAGTCCAAACTGGGCGACTTTTTGGCTGATGAAAAGATTCTTTCTCCAGATCAGGATTCTTCCCGTCGCATCATCTCCGACCAGGTCAAGGAAATATTAGGCGACCTGCCTCCCAAAGAAAGAAAGATTCTCGAGATGCGCCACGGACTCCTTGATGGCTACACTCATACGCTCGAAGAAGTGGGCAAGGTCTTCGGCGTCACCCGCGAACGCATCAGACAGATTGAAGCCAAAGCACACGAAAAAGTCCGCCAGCACGAAAAAATCGATAGATTGAGAGGGTATTAGAATAAATTTCTAATTAACCTAATTTCTAATTATTCTAAATAAATCTTAATACGTTACTTTTCTACACGTGTAGGTTTGTAACGTATACGATTTTAACTGCCTATAGGACAATAAAAACGTATAGAAATAGGAAACGCCAGCACGTGAATGCTGGCGTTGGTCTCGATGAGACCGGGGAGGCGGGGACTATTAGAGCGGGAACACGGAGGCTACGACGTAGGTGACCACGACCGCGATCGCGTAGATCGCTTGAATTTGCCACGACCTTGTGGCGTTGGTCATGTAACGCGCGTTGGTGACCACATAGATCGCCCAACCGGCCAGCACGATGGCCACAAGCAATGAGGCCGTAAATAATAACGTCACAGCAACCTCCTTTAAGTGAGACGAAGGCCTCACCTTCTATCTTCTTATATCGTACACCTAATTTATGTATTTGTCAAGGACTTTATCTGGCTCATCAAAATACGCCTAAGAATAAGCCTCTGTGCAAGTCAGACTTGCACAGTTACGGCTATGAGAGTTGGGTGAGGTCGGCATGGTAGAATAAATAAAATATGACCCTATCCAAATCCGAGTTTATGATGTTTTTGAAACATCCGGCATGGCTCTGGCTCAAAAAGTACGATAAAACGAAATTGCCGGAGCCAGATGCCAGCCTCCAGGCGCTCTTCGATGAAGGGTCTCTTTTCGAGAGTTACGCGGAAAAGATTTTTCCCGAGGCGATCAAACTTGGCTACAAGAAAGAGGGCAACGTCTTTTCCGGCACGATGTATTACGCGCTACCGGAAGCTACTCTCAAAGAAATAAAAAAAGGCACCAAAGTTATTCTTCAAGGCCGGCTAGAAGCGGATAATATCACTTCCATTTTCGACGTGCTCGAAAGAGTAGATGACCAGACCTTTGACCTCTACGAAATCAAATCCTCCACTTCCGTCAAACCGGAGCATATTCCTGACCTGGCTTTCCAGAGCATTGTCATTGAGAAATCTGGATTTAAAATGCGCAAGGCCTATGTGCTCCATGTCAATAACAAATATGAGAGATCTGGCGAAATTAAACCGGAAGAAATCAGTCTCAAGGAAGAGGTGACGGAAGATGTCCGCGCGGCCATACCGGAGACGCTCGAGAATATAGAGAAGGCTTTTGAAGTGCTTAAGAGCAAATCTATGCCTGATATTTCCCCGCGTCATCTCGCAAACGGAGAAATGTCTGAATGGCTCGACATCTATCAAGGAATTAAGGGCGACCTTCCCCAATATTCCGCCTACAAGTTGGCGGGCATTAATGCTAAAACTGCAGCCTGGCTGGAAGATAACGGTATAGAAGCGCTCCAAGATGTGCCGCTTGACGGGCCGTTAAATGAAAGACAATTAAGGCAAGTAATGGCCATGAAATCAGGCGAGCAAGAGATTAACAAAGACGAGATAAAGAATTTCTTGAACGAATTGGAATTTCCCATCCACTTCTTCGACTACGAAACGATGATGGGTGTAATACCTTCCTTCGACGGCTACAGGCCCTACCAGCAAGTGCCATTCCAGTATTCTCTGCATATCCTACCCGAGCCCGACGCCGAATTGATTCACCGGGAATATCTTCATACCGAGAACACGGACCCGATGCCGGTACTCCTTGAACATATTCAGAAAGATTTTGAAGGCAAAGGCTCGGTCATTTCCTGGAGTATGAAATTTGAAAAGAGCAGGAACAATGAAATGGCTAAACTCTACCCGAAATATGCCAAGATTCTCGAGAGTATCAATGACAGAATGGTGGACCTGATGGTACCTTTTTCCAAAGGCTGGTTCGTAGATAAAGATTTCTTTGGGAGCGCTTCCATTAAGCGTATTTTGCCGGTGCTCTTACCTGAATTAAGCTACAAGGAACTCGAGATTAGCGGTGGAGCCGATGCTCAGCGTATCTGGATGGAAACGGTACTTAAAGGCATGAATGCCAAAGGGAAGGACAAGATTATGGCCGACCTAATCAAATACTGCACTCTCGATACGTACGCCATGTACGCCATCTATCAATATCTGTTGAAAGTTATTTAAGCAGGGAGTCGATTTTCGCCTTGACTGTGGCCAGAGGCTCGGCCCCGTTGATGATAGTCTGGGTGCCGTCTTTAGTAAGTATTACGGAATATGGAGTGCCCATCTTAAATTTTATAAAATCTTGCAGGTTTTCTTTAACTAATTCAGAGTGACGTCCACTTGATAAACATTGATTGAAAGCTTCCAGATCAAGTCCTATAGCCAGAGCTATTTTAGGTAATTCCGCAGAATCAAGAGAGTCATTAGAATTTGTTGTCTCAAAAAGTTTATCTACATAATTCCAGAAAGATTGGTTGCCTCCAAGCTCGGCTGCACACTCAGTGGCCTCAGCTTCTTTTGGGGCTAAAGAATGGTAAGGAACATGTCTGTATACCCACGCAACACGATTTCCATAAGATCTCAAAACTTCTAACATAGTATTATGAAAAACTTTGCACCATGGGCACTCAGTATCTGAATACTCGATAATAACAAGTTCTGCTGAACGACTTCCTCTGTAGTGGTCTTTTTCAGTGACAGGAGCAATCTTAAATGTTTGGGTAGTGGATTGCCCAGGCACGTAAGTGGCGGAGGTGCCGGTGCCGAAGTAGATGGCTCCGGCGATGAGGCCGCCGGCAACGACGATGGCGAAGGGGACTAGGAATTTATTTTCTTGCATCCCGTTAGAAGTTACTTCGATTAAATTTCATAATATTATATCCCGCCAAGACATATTTAGTTAGACTTCTAACGGGATGCATATAACTTACTGGTTATTATAGCGCAGAGCATGGCTATACCTATACTTGCCAGGACGTCCAAGGAATGGTGCACCCCGACATAGACTCGTGATACGGCGATAAAAATAGCGAATCCACCAAGCCAGGCTGCGTATCGGCGGTTGAAAAAGAATAATATCGCAGCGAGAGAAGCTGCGAGCAAGACATGGTCGGAAGGGAAGCCATTGTCCGCCGCGTGAGCGACAAGAGGTTCAAAGTTTTCTACAGCGAATGGCCGCGGGTTCACATACATTTCACGCGCCCCGATGCCTACAATATAGGCAAACGGCAGAGAGATTAGGAGAAAAATCATTAATTTTTTCCTAGTTTCAATGGGAGAAACAAAAAGGTAGTACCCCGTCAGAAGAATAGAGGCGAAAATCAAGTATTTAGCGCCGAAAATAAATAAAAGGTCTGGCATTAGAATGGCAGAGAAAAGGTCATTTTATTATCACCCGGCTTTTCCCAGGCAGAAGTGTCGAGTTTGATTTCTTTCAAAATCCCACCTTCTTTGAAGAGCAGTTTCTGGTTCTTGACGGCGTAATCGTAAATCTCTTTGGTAATCATGACGTCGTCTATGCAGTATTGCCGGATTTTCTCGATTTCACCCGCTTTCCACCACTTGATGGCGTCGAGACCGTGGCCGGATTTGTTTTTGCCCAGAGTACCTTCGGCCAGCTGGTCGAGCTTCATCCGGCGGCCGTAAGCGTCTTTGATTTCCTTCAAAATATCCAGGCTGCGTATCTTGCCCAGGTCGCCAGGGTAGTATTTGTTCAAAAGGGGGATGTCGAAATGGTCGGAGTTGAAGCCGATAAGCATGTCGGCTCTTTCCAGAATCGGCCAGAGCTTATGCAGTTCTTCCTCCAGAAAGGAAGAATAAGAATCCGTTTCCGAATCGTAGATGGCGGCCAGGGAAATGTCGAGTTTGGCGGGGTCGGCGCTACCGACATCGCTGAAAATATTGCGAGTTTCTAAGTCAAAAACTATTTTACGCATTGGGCAATAAATTGTGGGTTTCGAGGAAGTCCCGGAGAGTGATATCACCCATGCCGAAACCGACCGTCGGAACGGATTCGACCTCAAACATTTCCAAGAGGTTATCGTAACGTCCGCCTCCGGCTAACGAGCGAGGATTTTCCGGGTTAGTGTCAAAAATTTCGAAGACCGTGCCGGTATAGTAAGCTTGGCCTCTGGCAAGCGATTCATCGTAAACAATATTGGGTGCAATTTCTTTAAAATCTTCGGCATTGGCATTATTGATTCTGATTTGGAAATCACTGTCCTGTGCCCCGAATTCTTTCATAACAGCATAAGCAAGGGAAATCATTTCCTTATCTCCTTCTAACCCCGCCACTCCCATAAGGTCTACGTTGAGTTGGTAATGTTCGCGTCTGCGGCCTTTTTGGGGACGTTCGTAGCGGAAGAGGTTTGGTATAGAATACCAGCGCAAGGGGAACTTGAGGCTTCGGCGCCTGGCTGCCACCATGCGGGCAAGTGAGGGGGTCATCTCTGGACGGAGTGTCACGCTCCTACCACCTCGGTCGAGGAAGGTAAAAGTTTGCTCATTGACTATCTCACTTCCGGACTTCTCGGTATATATCTCGGTCAATTCAAGAGGGGAGGCACTGTACTCGGAGTAACCGAATCGCTCGGCGATTTCGCGCCAGACTTTGAAGATATGGTTTTGGACAACCATGTCTTCTGGATAGAAGTCTTGGACTCCCTTGTACGGTTCGGTCGATAATTTGGACATGCGGGTATTATACCGCTTTTCGCTGGGCTTTTGAACGGTCTTGCTGGGTGAGATAGACTTTGCGCAGGCGGACCGATTGCGGCGTGATTTCAATGTATTCGTCTTCATTCATAATCTCCATAGCGCGCTCGATAGAGAGTTTCCAAGCAGGGACGAGGAAAATACCTTCGTCCGAGCCGGAGGCGCGCATGTTGGTGAGCTGCTTGCCCTTGGTCGGATTGACGTACATGTCCTCGCCTTTGGAAGAGTTGCCGATCACTTGGCCGGCGTAGACTTCATCACCCGGCTCCGCATACAAGACGCCCCTTTGCTGAAGGTTGTCGAGAGAGAAGGCGAGGCACTTGCCGGCTTCCATGGAAATCATCGAGCCGACGTCGTGATGCTCGATTACCCCGACGTAAGGCTTGAACTCGGTGAATCGGGAAGAGAGGATGCCCAAGCCCTTGGTGGCGACCACGAACTCGCCGCGATAACCCAAGAGTCCGCGAGTCGGCGCCTCGAAGGTGAGCCGGGTTTGATTATTTTCCGTTTTCATATCCATAAGCTGTGCTTTGCGTTGAGTCAAAGCCGAGATAATACTGCCGCTCATTTCCTCCGGCACATCGACCAGTACTTCTTCAAACGGTTCGGTCTTCTCGCCATTCTCTTCTTTCAAAATTACTTTCGGTTGGGAAACTTGGAGCTCGAATCCTTCCCGGCGCATGTTCTCGCAGAGTATTGCGATGTGGAGTTCGCCTCTGCCGTAGACGGTGTAGTAGTCACTGGTGCCGAAGTCGACTTTAAGGCCGACGTTTACCTCAAGCTCACGTTCCAATCGCTCACGAATCTGTCTGCCGGTGACGAATTTGCCCTCGCGTCCGGCGAATGGTGAGTTGTTAACCAGGAAGTTTAAGGAGATGGTCGGTTCGTCAATGTTAATGGCAGGCAAGGGTTCAAAATTTTCTTGGCCGGAAACGGTGTCTCCAATATAAATTTCCGAAAGTCCGGCAATCATACAAATATCTCCCGCCAAGGCTTCCGCACTTTCAACACGCTTAATGCCTTCGAAGGTAAAGAGTTTGGTAATCTTGCCTTTATAGCTTTCGCCTGTCGGCTTTTTTACCCAAATATCTTGGCCCGTTTTTATTTTCCCCTCGTAAATTCTCGCGATAGCGAGGCGGCCGAGGAAATTGTCGTAGGCGAGGTTAAAGGGCTGGGCTCTTAACTCGTCAACCTGCCACGTTGACGAGTTGGCTGGGGGGACTTTTTCTAGAATGACATCGAGAAGAGGAGTAAGATTTTTTCTTTCGTCATTCAAATTTCGCATCGCTACCCCCTCTCGGCCCACGGCATAGACAGTGGGGAAGTCGATTTGTTCGTTATTGGCACCCAATTCGAGGAAAAGCTCGAGCACCATTTCGTGCACTACCTCCGGGCGGGCAGCCGGTTTGTCGATTTTATTGATAATGACGATTGGCTTGAGGCCGAGTTCCAGTGATTTCTTAAGCACAAAGCGTGTCTGAGGCATGGGCCCCTCTTGGGCGTCAACAACGAGAAGCACGGTATCAATAGAGCGGAGCACGCGCTCCACTTCGCTGCCGAAGTCGGAGTGGCCTGGCGTGTCGACGATGTTAATCTTGCTACCTTTATAAAAGATTGAAGTGTTCTTGGAATAAATGGTGATACCGCGCTCGAGTTCCAGAGCGTTCGAATCCATACTTACTCCTTCCTCGACCATGCCGGTCTGGCGCATCAAAGCGTCGGTAAGTGTGGTCTTGCCGTGGTCAACGTGAGCAATAATCGCAATGTTTCGTATTTCCATCCCGTTAGAAGTCCGACTTGCTTTGGGCAAGTCGGCAGAAATCTCTGATTTCTTACTTCTAATGGGATCCATAATGAAACCGCCCATTCAGGCGGGTAGGCTGCAATTAAAGCATAAAAACCACCAGCAGGCAATTACTTTTCCGAGAGAGAGCCGTTCCGGTATATGAGCTCTTTGGAGACTGATATGGTCGGTTCGGCGGCGAAGGCCTCGTCCGGAGCGCGGTCAAGATAGGAAACCTTTATGACGCCAGCAGCATTAATGGAGACGGTTTGTGGAGCGATACGGTCGCCGAGAAAGACCGCGTTCGTGCCTTTGTAATTAACCGGGCCGGAGACGTAAGCTGCCGCGTAGATAAAGACGCCGGAACCGCCGCCACTCTCCGCGAGCAATACGGCCGTGTCCGGCTTCTGGTCTCCATTAATATCCCCGTAGGCTTTTTCCTCGAGTATGGTGACTTCTCCCTCAAGACCGGAGAAAGTGGCGAGAGTGGGGTCGGGACGGAAGGTGGCATCGGGATTATCGGGGACGGTGGTCTTAACCTCGCTTTTACTATCTTTGAAAAGATAAAAGAGCGCCGCGATTATCACTACAACAATCAGTATTTTCTTCATGCTTACATTATACACAAAGCAAAAACCCCGCCGAGGCGGGGTTTTTGATTAGCGAGGCCGGCATTCATGAAAAGAGAATTCCGCTTAAATTGCATTTTGGTCCGGTGTGAGGCTCATAACTCTCACTGGTTTTGGACCTATAATTTTAGTTAAGGAATCTCTTCCTAAGCCGACCTGATAATATTTTCGTACGCCCAGAAAAAATGTCAAACCCGTTTTTCGGACAATTCGGGGGATAGCCTGTTGATGAAATGTGCATAAGAATCGGTCCCCAGTTCCGTCTTACTATATTGATTACAAACTAACCTTAAAAAACATGGCAGACGAAAAAATCGAAGCAGAGAAAGCAGCTCACGAGGCGCGACAGCACGCCGCTGACGCTGAAAAGCGTTCCGCGAGTGCGGCGCATGATGAAGCCGAGGCGGCTGACAGGCGCGCTCGCGAAGCGGCCAGAGAAGCGGGAGTTTAAGGGATAGGAAAAGACCGCTGCCGGTATACCGGCAGCGGTCTTTTCTTTTATCTTACGGCCTTCTTTTCTATTGATTAAGGCACTTTTTCTGGTATGATTTCTTTGTCCTTTGACTTCGTGTCAGAGGCAGCACATTCCGCGATAGCTCAGTCGGTAGAGCGCTTCCCTGTTAAGGAAGATGTCCCAGGTTCGAGCCCTGGTCGCGGAGCCATGAACCACGTAGGGTTCATGGCCGTGCACTCAACGTAGTGCACGGCCGTAACCATATACTCAACGTAGTATATGGCAGATAAAATGTTTTACGTATATATACTTCAAAGTTTGAAGGATAAGAAACTTTATATAGGTTATTCTTCGAATTTGAAACGACGTCTTCAAGAACATAAAACTGGTAGTTCTTTTTCAACAAAATCACGTTTGCCCTTTGAATTGATTTGTTATGAAGCATTTCGGTCAGCAGATGATGCACGACGACGCGAAAGTTATTTCAAGTCTTCTAAGGGTAAGAGCACTCTTAAACAAATGTTAAGAAATTCATTCATCATATGAAAACAATTGAAAAGAAAGTCTGGCCAGAGTATTTCCTCGTAATGATCTGGACATGATTGAGCTTTACGACTCTGATGTGGATGCTTTGGGCTATCTTAGTCCAAGAGATATGACGGAAAAGGTCAGAATTAAGCAGTCAGAAGAGACAAATTTATAATATGAAATACTCACTTTTAGCCGTAGACCTCCAAAACGATTTCACCACTGAAGGTGGAAGCCATTATAAAGCCCGCCCATCTATAAAATTTGATAAAGAAGCTCTCTTTCCATTTCTGAAAGAGAAAAACATCAAAATCAACGAGATTATTTCTGACTATCGCCAGCCTAGACCCGGGGATCTGGACGAGAGTTGTGTCCCTGGTACTTGGGGCTACGAATCTATTGTGCCGAGGGAGTTAGTTAAAGCCCAATGGATTAAGTGTATGAACTCTCCAATATGGATAAGAGAGAACATTGGTAATCCAGAGAAGAAAGCTGGGTTGCCATACCAAGACACGAATAAATTTGGTGAATGGCTTGATGAGAATCTGGGCAACCCAGAAGAAGTTACTCCTGTTCTATTTGGTCTGACTATCGATTGCTGTGTCCTCTCAACTCTCCAGGAGCTTAATTGGAGAGGATATTACCCTCAAGTGATAAAAGAGGCTGTTGACCACTACTTAGCCACCGAAGAAGCCAAAGAAGCGGTTCTTAAAACTCCTATTCCAAACTGGGCTGATGTGGTCAGTTGGGAAGAGGTAAAAATAAAACTATGACAGTCAATATTACTTATTTTGTTCATGGCACTACGACTGATAATGAGCAACATATTTCCTCCGGCTGGAAAGATGTTGGGCTTTCCGAATTGGGCATACAGCAGTCAAAGGATTTGAAGGAAAAGACTAAGGATAAGAAATTTGATGTGATCTTTTGTTCTGACTTAAAACGTGCTCACGATTCTGCCAAACTCACTTGGAAAGGAATCTATCACATTATCCCTGATGTAAGATTACGGGAATGTAATTATGGGAAATTAAATGGTGCTCCATCTGATATTGTTGAGCCAATGCAGGAAGAGGGGTGTATTGAAAAGCCGTTTCCCGATGGCGAGAGTTATGAAGATGTAAAGGCCCGCGTTGCTGATTTTCTTAAATTTCTAAAGGAAAACTATGACGGTAAGTATATTGCGATCGTTGCTCACAAAGCTCCGCAGCTTTCGCTAGATGTTTTATTGAAAGGCAAAACTTGGAGACAAGCCCTTGCTGAAGATTGGCGGAAAACACATTCTTGGCAACCAGGCTGGGAGTATGAATTATAAAAATATGAACTCTAAGAAGTACAGAATGAGAGTGGTGCGGGGAGCGTTCCTTGATCCTAAAATTTTAGATAATCTTGGTGCTAAAATGATAGAGAAATTTGAGCGTGATGAGTGGATAGGGATAGATGAGGTAGTTGCTGATTTAAATCAAATTAAAGAGTTGCAAAAAGCAATGGTTAAACACTATGATGACACCTCTATCCCTTGGTATATGGATGGAGATGGAGTAGAAGATAAAAATGACATCATTGTCGCTTTTGGAGCTGATGACAACGAAGGAGGCAAGGTTTTTCAGTTCAGAAAAGATGATAAGAAATCTATTGATGAAGTTGTAGGATACGGAATCAGTAAAGGTATTCCTGCCGAGCAAATGGATTTTATGGATGTTAAGTTCTAACAGAATGAAAACTTATTTGATTGAAGGAGTATCTGGCACAGGTAAAACCTCAGTTTGTGAGGAGTTAAAGAAAAGAGGTTATAAAGCTGTTGAAGCTGATGAGGAAATAGCTCATTATGCTGACCCTAAAACTGGTCTGCCGACAGAAGAAAAGATTCCAGATAATTGGATATGGAACGAAGAAAAGTTTAATAAAGCCTTACAGCAAGAAGGAGATGGGCCTATTTTTATCTGTGGAGGTGCGATGAACCAAGAAGATTTTAAGCATCACTTTGAGAAAGTATTTACCCTACATATTGATAATGAGACTCTTAAACATAGACTCTCGAATAGAACCAATAACGATTTTGGTAAGAAGCCAGATGAGTTGGCTCTACAACTTGAGTGGAATAAAGGTGCTATTAAATACTCTAAGGAAAGAGGAACTGTTTTGATTGATGCAACTAGACCTATAGAAATTGTGGTGGATGAGATAATCGAACATACTAAATAGATATAGATAATAAAAGGGCCCGCTTTGCTTTCGCTAGGCGGGTCCTTGTGTTGCTACTCGTGAGAGTCTGGGTCGTCATCAAGGTAATCTTCATCCACGAATTTCGGATGAAAAGTCTCGACGTACTCCCACTCGCTTGAGCCGTCATTGTGGCGCTCAAGCGTGTATGATTCTTCGATCCGAGGATCGTCGAACTCATACAGGTGAGGAACGTAGGCTTGGGCGTAACGGATTTCGGATTTCTCCTCTGTTCCGTCTTTCCCGCTCCACTCCTTCACGACTCTACGAGTGACATCTTCCACGACGTTCTGTAGGCTTCCCGGTCCATCTTCCCATTCAACTGTGGCAACGTAGGTGTTCCTCGTCAGTCTGTAGCGCATTGTCTTCTCCTTGAAAGGGTTTTAGCCAATTCAAGAAGCTCATCCGCTTTTTTAAGGGCAAAGGATGAGGCGACTTATCACAACCCTGATAGCCCGAACAGGTTGTAATCTTCTGCATTTAAGCCTAGCACACTTGGCTTGACAAGTCAAGGCCCTTATACTCAATTACCATTTTCTTATAGCGAGTATGGTTCTTTCGAAATCAAGGCTCATCCGAAAATACGTTTCTGAATTTTGTATGAAAAGTAGCCAAGAAGGCCGAGTTGTATGGCCGGCGTAAGTCCAACGGAGAGCACCGGGATGACAAGCATG
>Ga0209210_1000599_pt1 | contig 36889 bp, 69 predicted proteins | sample RifGroA1_FD_183991 | JGI IMG/M metagenome (GOLD analysis project Ga0209210, IMG submission 183991) | Contaminated groundwater microbial communities from Rifle, Colorado, USA - Rifle Groundwater A1 (SPAdes) (version 2) | ecosystem: Environmental > Aquatic > Deep subsurface > Groundwater >...
GGAGTTATTTGGCGTAATGCCGAAACTGGATATAGCTGTAACCCTTTCTTAAATCAAGCTATTGAAGAAGAACTTAAGGCCTCTACAATTCGAAATAGACCTGTAGAAAAACCACCTACTCGCAAACCTCGTACTCCATAGGAAACAAATGTACTCTTATCTAAGCGGGTTCGTTTAAGCTCTCTTAATTTGGAGGTTTAAATGAGAAACCATAACAGACATGAAAGAAAACGTGCTCATCAGATACAACGAGCATATCGTCGTGGCTGCCGCAGCAGTATAGAAGCAAAACAAGAACTACATCAACAAGTACGAGCCCATAAGAATCAACTATGTCATGAACTACTATATGATGATGAGCTAGACTTCTTCATCGCTGATGAAGAACATAACGATTGGTGGAACTATGAATGTCTCTTCGAAGAAGGCTATCTACTTAGTGATCCTATATGGAGAGGTGGTCGACGTGGAATACCTGATATAGTTCCTACTGATTATCGTTATATACCTGGCAGAATCTTGGCCCAATACAAACAAGGTCTAAGAAATCAACATCAATATTGTTATTATGGAAACTACGCTTATTACCATATAGATTTTGAAGTACTATTAGATATTCTTCAAAACATCTACGATACTAAGAAAATAGTCCACTTAGAATCAGAGAGAAAGCGTGCCCATAAGAAGCGCTTTGGGGCCTTCTGGGCCCTTCCGTATTTTAGCCCACTACCAGCCTATACCTTACTACGAGAATGGCTAAAACATAGACGAAAAAGCGATTCAGAAGACTTTCGCCATATAGCTAAAATACTTCTTAAATTAGGCTACTTTGTTTTCACATTAGACAAAGATCTAGCTCAACCATTGGAAGAAAGACAATGAAACTAATTTTAATACCAATCATATTTTTCAGTCTCACTAGTTGTGTTGCAAGAGTTTACCCAAGCGATACAGCTTTTTGTGTTAATGCATGTGATTTCCATAATGGTGTTGCCTGGATACAAACAGACCAAACTTTTAGTGAATTCGATGGTATGGTTCTCTGCACTTGCTCAGATACTACCAGAATCTCTATCCGTCGAAGTAAACTTAGACCTTCTGAAACTCTTTAAACTAATAAACATTTGCTCCGTTCGTCTAGTGGTCCAGGACATTGGGTTTTCAACCCAAAGATCGTGAGTTCAAATCTCATACGGAGTACCATTTTGACTAAAGGAATAACATAATGAATGAAATATTGAACAAGTTTTATATACTTTGGTTTATGATAACCTTCGCAATAGGTTTTCTTCCTGCCTATCCAATAATCATACTTCTAGAACGATTGGGTGTTGATAGAGGTCCCTATAATATGCTTGATTACTTCATTGTAATAGGCATGGGTACGATTATTGAAATATTTCTTGTTTTAATCTCTACATTCTTTATGGGACGATCTATTAGGAGAAAGAAATGAAAGCTTATGCAATCCACTTTTATGAAAAAGGAAACTACTTAGGTAGCCAACTCCTTAAAGACCAAGCTACTCAAATAGAAAAAGCAAACTTCTACACGAATGAACAAAATCAAACAAGAGGCTGGAGCCTAGAACAAGAAAGATCAATTTCGATATGGCGAACTCCTATATTCAAAATAAGCCCAAAAACAATTAGACTTCTTCAAGAAAATGAAGAATGTTTGATTCCAGCTGAAGACTGGACTTCAGATGAATACTTTACTACAGAACACTGATGATTGATCCAGAAACTTGGACAACGATAATGCTTCTTCCTCTCTTGTGGTTTCCAGCATTTTTGATCATTGGAGATCGAGTTCTCGAATATCAAACTTCATATACTTCTTTAGATTGTTATGATACTTGTTATCCAACCATCTCTAGACAAATTAAAGATAATTGCTATTGTGCTACTAAAATCTCTTGGGAACTCCAAAATAAGGAAAATTAACATGCTTGCTTATTGGATAGATTATTGGAATCCTGCAGATTCTCAAGATTGTTACGGAGCAACATTCTTTAAATCAGCAGAAGCAGCTTCATCTGCTTATTCCGAGAAACCTCAGTTTGAATTAATAAATAGTTCACAACCAAAAGCTAGGTGGAGCTATGGTTCTGAAAATCTTAATTCTCATGGAGAAGCTCTACTCTGCAAGATTAGAGATGATGTAGGCCTAACCATAGCCAGAGAAGATTTTCCTGAATACTTAGAGAGATTTACTAAATAGGAGCAACTCAATGAATGCATGGTTTATACATTTCTATAAAGAAGCAGAAGCTTTTTGGAACGAATCAGAATATTTAGGCTCTCAGCTTTTCAAGACCAAAGCAGAAATACAAGAAGCAACTTCTATTTATAGGGAACAAGGCAAAAACATATATGCAAGTAGATGCAGCTGGCCTATTACTAATAAACAAACAATAGAAAAACTAGAATCTAGCAAAGAATGCATAATACCTGCTGAAGATTATGAAGACTACGTAATAATGTAAACTTTAAAAAGATCATAATATGAAAATTTTCTATACACATTACTACAATAAAGAAACTGATAGATTTCTAGGAACTGCTTTTTATGGAGATTGTACAAAATCACCAATTAATTCCAACCCAGATGCACATGCTGTTGCTTTTCCATACCCTATACAACTCAGGGGTAAGATAACCAAGGCTATACAAAATTATGAACACTAAAAAAAGACTTTGTTCTTACAAAAATTGTGGTTCCTTACATCGACATCATGAATGGACTGACGATACACCAGATCCTCCAACTGCTACTTGCGAAGTGCAAGAAGATTATCCTGACGATAAACCTATCTATTGCAGTATTACCTGTGCTTGTTATGATGGAGCATATTCTGTTACTAAAGGATGGTTAATATGAAAGCCTATCCAATCAAAATATATGATAGATTTAGCTCAACTCCTCTTGGTTCAGTTTTCCTTGAAAAGCTTTCATATGCACAATATTATGCAAAAGAACTTAATGCACTCGAACCTAATCTTCAAGCTTTTGCTCTAAGAGGACATGCACGAAATGTTTATGGAGCTTTTGCTAAGGAACTGAAAGACGAAGGTTCATTTACTTTAGTAGCTGAAGATCTACAAGAATTAGATTAATCAAAGACAATCTTTAAGGACCTCAAATGCAAATTACAGCAATCTCCGATACACACAACAAATGCAACAGTATACAAATTCCAAATTCAGACTTACTGTTACATGCAGGAGACTGCACTATGATGGGCGGGTTAGATGAATTTGCCTGTTTTGCTAACTGGTTTGGCTCCCTTCCAGGAAAAACCAAGATCTTAATACCTGGCAACCATGACTTCTGTTTACAAACAGACATTGGTCTTTGTAAACGTATTGGGCTAGATAGCGGTTTTCATATTCTTGTTGACGAAACAATCATCCTTGGTAAACATCATATTCATGGAATCCCTTGGATACCTAAACTAGCTACTTGGGCCTTTTATGCTACAGAAGAGTTCTTTGCACAGAAACTAGAGTTGATACCCGTAGACACTACAATCTTAGTTTCTCACGCTCCTGCCTATAAGATATTAGATAAAACTGCTAATAACTTCCATACTGGATGGAAAGGTCTTCGTGATGTAATCAAGCATATCAAACCACAACTGCATATTTGTGGCCATATCCATGAAGCACACGGAACTTTGCAGAAACCTGATACTTTGCATATAAATGCATCATTATGTGATGCTAAATATCAACCAACACTGACGCCAATCACAATCACCCTAGAAGACTAAATATCTATCTGGACAATTAGCTCAGGGGGAGAGCCGCGCCTCTACATGGCGAAGGTCATTGGTTCAAATCCAATATTGTCCACCATTTTTATTATGAGGATGTTCATGTACTTTACAAACTTATGGTCATGGCAGAATAGATGGATTGGTGTTACTTTTAGTCATTCTGAAAGAGATCCATTAGATAATACGTTTTATACTGAATATATAAATGAAGATTCTCCTCCCTCTCCTCAATTTCTTCAACAACTAAAAGAAAAAGAAACAATAACTCTTGCAATCGAAGACTTACAAGAAGCTATACCTACCTTTCCTAGTGAAAAAATTTCATTAGCTCAATTAGGATACTGATAAATGCTTACCTATATTACTATCTCCATCACTGCAAGGAACTAATATGGATATCTATTGGTTAGAACACTATCATCATGGTAGATATCAAGGACGCTCTTTTAGCTGTTCTCCATTTCCATCTGTAACATCAAATAAATTTCTTTTTGACTATAATTTTCCAACTCCAAAACTCCTAGAAGAACTTCAGAGAAAAACAATAGTTGATGTAGCCAGAGAAGATATGTACGAATACTACATCCCTAAACTATGATTTTCACAATCATTGGATTTTTATTAATTCTTCTTGGAGTCATCTCAATTATCTTGGCTTATAGAAACTCTGCACAAGATTACTTTGATAACCCAATAGAAATACTTAATAATAATATTGAATTAGGTTGTGTTTTATTCTTGGCTGAACTAATCACTACTATAGGTTTCATAATGATTCTGATTAGTTGTTGTACATTCCTATTGGAGAGATAAATGATGCTTCTCATCGTTGGCGTAATACTATACATTATAGGATTTGCCTTAGGAGACACTTTGCTTCAGAACATTGCTTTAGCCCCTTTGATATTAGGAATATTTAAACTAATTCTAGATGGGAGTAGTGAATGAGACTTTTCTCTATGGCTGTTAGAACCCAAGACACTGGTGAAGTAATTGGTAGAGCCTTTACTTCAGGAAATCACAATAAATTAACCGCAATGGCTCAATGTACAAATCCTGCATATATCACTCTACAAGAACACTGGCGGGAATTTGATGTACCTCTTAATACTCTAACTAAAGAAATATGTAAAAAACCTAATGAGATAGTTTTTCTAGCAGAAGAAGATTGTCTTGCTGAGCTTTCGCAAGCTACAGAAAAACCTTTTCCTTGAGAGGAACTAAAATGAGACATGCAATAGATCATTATTGTAGTTTTTCTGGTAATTATCTTGGCTCAACAATCACAACTGACCCAACTTTGTCGTTTGCTAAGATTCCTGAAATAAACGATGGCTTTCATTCATTATTAGATTTTTACACACCAACAACTCTTCTACTAGAAGAAATTTCTAAAAGAGACCTAGAAATTGCTGTTGAAGATCTATCTGATTACTTTGAAAACTATATACCTTGAGAGAACCCTATGATATACGCAAGAGATTGTTTTTCTAAATTTACTACTGAGTGGTTAGGTAGTATTATTTCGACTGATCAAGATATTTTACTAACTTTTGAGAATCTCCCTTCAGTTCGACTAACTTCTGTACATCAAGTTTTCTACAGACCTACTCCATTACTCCAACACAAACTTCTTGAACAGTTCATAACAATTCCAAAAGAAGATATATCAGATTATCTTAAAGGGTTGCCGATAGAGTTCCTTTCCAAAGACTAAGCCCGCTTACGCGGGCTTTGCTGTGGGGGGAACATACATGACGACTCTTCAAGCATTAAATCAACTTGGTCAAAAAAGACTAAATGAAATTGGTCAAACTGATAAAATTCTTTATATAGATATTTCTCCTTACGCACTTCTAGCCCTTTTCTGGGCTATTGTTACAAGTTTTTCTTTAGGAGTTCCCTGCCAAAACATTTCAGAGATCGTTTGCCTAAATGCTGGAATAGTAGGGGCTATTCTGTTACTTGTAGTAAGCCTACGCAATCTTTATTGGATCCATTTTACAAATGGAGCCAATATAATAGAAGATATTAATACTGGAAACTGGTACTTCTATGAAATAAGTAAATTTCTACAATCCTTCCCAGATCTCTCTCTTGAGAGATACTTTAAGCTTCTTGAAAGAAACAAAGAATTCAAAAACTTAAAAGAAGAAAAGCAAAAAGCAAATACTCTTCTTAAGATGCAAAAAGCTTTAACTCCCGAAATTTTAGAAGATCAAGAAGGTGAGATAAGCCTTACTGAAGCTCCTCCCTTAGAAGATCTAAAAGAAAACTTAAAAGCTCTAAATCAACAAGAGCTAGAACAAGTAAATCTGAAGATTGCAAGGATTGTTGAAGCTCGTAAGAAAACTGCTACTGAGCTAGCTAAACTCTAAAAACACAGGGGCGTCGTCAAGTGGCCAAAGACGCTGGGTTTTGATCCCAGTATTCGGGAGTTCAAATCTCTCCGCCCCCACCATATAAAGGAAAACAATGAAAGAAGATTCCTTATCAAAGATTACATTAATAGGATGTGGCATTTTCATTAGTACTCTTCTAGGAATAATTTGGTTAATGCTTCCTACAAATAGCCTGCCAGCAGGACTCCTTGGCATCCTAATAGGATTTACTACTATATGGTTTAGTGCTTTAATAGCATTTGTTCTTACATTAACGCTAACAATTTTCCTGAGAGATACATATCTATGAGACTTCCATATTTAATTTGGAAAAGCATAATTCTCCAAGCAACCTTAATTGGAGCCATACCAGTATTTACAGTATTTTCAATACTTGTACTGATGGGTTTTATCTTTCCAGGATTTCATCACATATCCATTTTAGTTACTATATCAATGGTGCTTGGATTTGTCATTGAAACTATAGTTACAATCTCTGGACTTCATTGGTCTAAAAAGATCTTTCGTAGTTTACGTAGATTAATCCAGAGAATGAAGAATTACCTTAACAGAAAGGAAACCATCTATGAACCGGAACCTTAGAAATACATTACTATTCATTACTGCAATTGCGGCTGGGATGTTTGTTATTGCGCCCGGAGAAGTTGATCGCGATAACCCTCCAACTCCTGTCAGCGTTTATACTGATGAGCCTGGAAAGCTCGTTCTTGACCTAAACGATAATATTTCTGATGAAGAGATTACTGCGCTTGAAGGTCTCCTTGGTAGTTCTATTAGCTGGACATACGAAGATGCACGAATTGGAATTGTTCCAGTTGAGAGTTTAAGTACAGCAACTTTCTGGCTAGATGGTTTTCCAAATGTAGTCGCTGCAGAGCCTCAGGGGCAGTATACGGCTCTTGGTTTTCCGAACGACCCAATGTACGGGAAGCAGTGGCACCTCCGTGCTATGGGGGCTCCAGAGGGCTGGGAACACTCTCCTCAGGGAGAGGGTGTAATCGTTGCTGTTGTAGATACTGGAATCACTCAGATTGAAGACCTGAAGGGAACTAAGTTCGTCGAAGGAAAGAGTTTTGTTCCGGGTGCTTCTACTCCCGCTGATGGCAACGGTCACGGCACCCATGTTACCGGTACGATTGCCCAGACAACCAATAATGGTATTGGTTGTGCCGGAATAGCTCCCAGAGCTTCAATTATGCCAGTGAAGGTATTAAGTGATTCTGGTAGTGGTAGTTTTGATTGGGTTGCCGCTGGAATTCTCTGGGCAGGAGATAACGGTGCTCAAGTAATCAACCTTTCGCTTGGAGGACCTTACAGTAAGGTTGTTCATCAAGCAATTAAAGACGTTCGGGCCAAGGGCGTAATCGTTGTTGCTGCCGCTGGAAACGATGGCCGTGAGGGCGTCGGGTACCCTGGAGCCTTAGCAGAGACGATTGGCGTCTCTGCTACCGGACCTGACGGGACCTTAGCTCCGTATAGCTCCTGGGGAAAGGGAGTTGATATCGCTGCTCCGGGTGGCGATAAGAAACAACCTGGCGGCGGTGTTTGGCAAGGAACTATCGATGGTAAAGGTGGAAGTACCTACGCTGAGTATCAGGGAACTTCGATGGCAACTCCACATGTAGTTGGAGCTGCCGCTGTGCTTCTTAGTACTGGAGAATGCGATAGCACCTGTGTTCAGGAAACTCTATTACGTACTGCTGGAGACGGTAAGTGGGATCCTAAGTTCGGTTATGGAAAGCTAGATCTAGGAGCAGCCCTTGGAGCAATGACAACCACTTACAGCTTTACTAAGTTTGGCTTAGCTGTCTTGATTGCATTCTTAATTAGCTCACTAGAAAAGGCTAATATCAAATTTGGGATTGCTAGTGCTCTGACAGCAGGCTTTGCCGCAGCAGGATTCTTCTTTTTAGAATATCTTCCCTTGGGAAATCATTGGATTCTAGATCTTCTTACTAGTGGTATCCTTACTTGGCCCTCCTTAGTATTTGGAGACTGGTTTACCGGTAACCCACTACTAGCATCTGCACTACTCCCTGGAGCTGCTACTTTTGTCTTAGGAGCTTTCCAACGAACTCGTTGGCTAGCCGTAGGAATTACCTGCGGTATTGGAACTCATCTTCTACACGCTGCCTCTACTGGCTCTATCCATCCTTGGTTTATGCCAGGACTGATTGGTACAGCATGGCTACTTCTCAATTCTTTAGGTTGTCTAATCTTTGCTCTAGCAATGGCTGGAGCTGAAAAGTTAGATAATCAACCACGAGGTAACTAATGACAAGTTTAACTGGCATTCTTCGTTTCGAAGACATTGGTCCAGGAATTTGGATCCTAGAAACTGATAACGGTAAGCGTTATCAACTACAAGGTCCTGTTGTTGAACATTATGCAGATAGAAAGGTAATTGTTTCCGGAACTCTCTCCGCTGAAGCTTCTTTCGGAATGGTTGGTAATGACATACTACTTCTCTCTGCTATGCAAATCAAAGACTAAGGAAAAAGATCCCATGAAAAAACGATGGTATTTATTCATCGCATTAATAGCAGCGTTTGAAATATCTCAAATATTTATCGGTCTTTTCATGGGAATCTCTTTTGCTCTCTATCTTACTAACCATATATGATGTCATTATATGACTCATAAAATTATCAAAGGACTCAATATGTTAAAGAACATTCTCGGTAGTTCAGTTCAGTCTGCTGTAGTTTTAACTCTAGCAAACGTGTTAACTCGTGAAGCTACTCAAGCAATTGAGAAAATCAAGAAGGTTTACAAGGAACGCAAAGAAGAGAAAGATTCTCTTATAATTCCAGAGGAAGACTAGATGAAACTACTACCCATCCTACTACTTATTGCATGTTCAATGGATCAGGGACTATCCAATGACCCTGAAAATAGCTTGATTCCAGCTCCTGAAGAGCAACTTGATATTGTCTATGTGCTAGATAACTCTTGTAGTATGCTTGGGGACTGGGCAACCCTTACTTTTGGTCTAGCTTATGCAACTTCTGAGCTAAACCAATTAGATACTGACTGGCAGCTTTCTATGATTTCAATGGATCCAGCAGATACTGATCTATGGATTGAAATTTATCCTACAGAAAGTTCAAGCTGGGAAGTAGTTACTAAAATCTCTGATCTTAGATCAGCTGCAGGCGGAGGAGAGGCCGGCTTCGATAGCTTGCTTACTCAGCAAGATCTTCATTCTGGTTGGTTTAGAGACGGTTGGCTACTAATCGTCTTTGTCTCAGATGAAGAAGAACAATCTACAACTACAACTACTGATAATCTAAGACAAAGTCAATCTCAACCTCTATGGATTACTTCTGTAGTTGGACCTAATGTAGATCCGGAAAACAATACCACTCAATGGTACCCCGCTCCGGAAACACCCTGCTACGCTGAGAAAGCATTGAAATATCATAATATAGCAGATAGTACAGTTGACATCTGCACTAGAGAACCTTTCTCTGTTTTTACAGGACTCTTCTAAGGAAGCATACTCAAGTGGCAAAGAGGCTGGTTTGCTAAACCAGTAGAACGTAAGTTGCGTTGGTTCAAATCCAACTGCTTCCGACCTTGTGCTGGGCATGTAGGTTCAAATCCTACTGAGTTTACTCATCATCTAATTGGCTTAGGACCCAGCCATCTTTTAAGGAGCAAACGTTGATCTCTTACGCATTACTCTTTCTTATTCTAATCTATCTTCCTGGATGTCTCTTACTGCTAGTGATAAGTCATCTAGCTTGGCTAGATTTGTAAATCACCTAATAGAAGAAACCAAAATATATATATTTTAGGTCTTGAGTTTCACGGTTTCTGAAAAACTACCTTTGTTCTATATGAAATTAAGAAATGTACTAAAACCCAGGAAGCGTGGCCGAGCTTGGTTTAAGGCAGCGGTTTTGAAAACCGCCAATCGAAAGGTTCGTGGGTTCAAATCCTACCGCTTCCGCCATATCCAAATAGTTTAAGAAAACTCTGATCTCTATCATTAACTTAAAACAGTTACAAATAGCCGCTTACGCGGCTATTGCTGTGGCCTTCTCAAGGAATAATTATGTCAAATAAACAGAGAGTTGCGCGATGGACCGTTAATCCAACAACGGGAAACTTTATCCTAGAAGAGATTTTTAACGATAGTGAACGAAACATTCTCACTATGTATATTAGAGAGACTGGTACTGTTGATGTTATATGTGACTATAACAACAGTCGTACTTTCAATTTTGCATCTGTAACTGATGCAATTGCATTTACTGACAGAATTCTTATTGAAGAATTTCAGGCTAGAATACATCAAACCTTCTTCTCTCAAACAAAGAAGGGCTCTCTCAAATACGCACAAGACTACGGAACCGTAAGTCCCCTACAACGGACCGGACGAACCGATATTCGTAGTAAATATGATCTACCTTCTATAAACAATCTCGATAGAGCAACTAATAAAATAAGAACTAATACACCACCAGTAGCTGAAACACCCAAGCCAACTTCCACCCCAACACCAAAAAAAGAGCAAACAAACACAATGTCTAAGATAAGTGAAAATGAAACCTTTAATATGGCTAAGTCTGGTGCTATCTCCGGAGCAAAGATTGTTGCTGCCGCTGGTGCTCAGCAGCTGATTAAGAAGGTTGCGCGAAAGATTGTTGCTAAAGCAATTCCCGAGGAACATCTAGCTATTCTAGACACTCCACTGGGAGAAGCAATGATTGATCTTGCTACTCCACTAGCAATTCATGCAATTGCTACTAATTTTCCTGACTATATCCCTAAGTCAGAATACGTAGCTGCAGCCTGTAGTCTAGCCTATCAAGGTCAGATAATTAAACATGGTATGAAACTCACCGAGAACCTCGGTGACATCATGAGCGAAATTGGAAGCGAACTAGGAGAACTTGCCAACATTGGCTCTAAGCTAATTGCTTCTGCCGAAACTACTGTTGAAGAAGAGGATCTTGTTGTTCCAGACTTCGACAAGATGTTAGAAAAGGAAAAGATTGGAATGAAGGTTACGGTTTAGTAGATGGGGTCTTCGGACCCCATCTCTTTAAAAATATGAATATAGCAATTATTGGTAGTGCTGGTAGAAAAGATGACGCTGCTCTTTGGAACAAAGAACTATACGAAAGAGCACTTAATAAAACTCTACAAATAATCGAAGAATACAAAACCCTCACAACTTGTATCTATTCTGGAGGAGCTGCATGGGCAGATCACATTGCAGTAAGTCTTTTTCTTAGAAAAAAGATAGAAAGGCTCTCTCTCTTTCTTCCTGCCTCTTTTGATCTTGAAAAGAATTGTTATATAAGTTCTTCCTGGAAAGATCCAGGCAGTATATCTAACTACTACCATAATAAATTCTCTACCAAAATAGGACTCCCAAAAGATGCCTCTTTAAGAGGCATCTCCAAAGCTCACCAACTTGGAGCTAATCTTTTAGTTGTTCCTGGCTTCTTTGATAGAAATCTATCTGTTGGTAAAGCAGAAATCATAATAGCTCTAACCTTTGGAACCAATCAGGGTACTTTTCAAAATCAAGACCTTGGTCTTACTGATCCACAAAAAGCTGGTCTAAAAGACGGAGGAACTGCTCATACATGGAAACACTCATGCGCAACAACCAAGATTCATCTCAATCTACATACTCTTTAGAAGCTGTTCATCAAGCATTACAAGCTCAAGCTTCTCATATCTGTATTAATCAGATTGAATATCCAATCAAAACCAATTATAGAAAACAATCATTTCTTGTTTATGAAAACAATTTATTCATACAAGAAGCAAAGCAAACTAAAGTAATTCCATTCTGTAAACCCTGGTTCACTTACGATAAACCATATTTCTCATGAGTATTTTCTTTACAGCAGATTTACATATTGGTCACACCAATATACTTTATCTACAACATCGACCTTTTTCATCTATATCTGAGATGAATGAAACTATTATAGAAAACTGGAACAGTACTGTAGATTCAAAAGATACTGTTTACTTATTAGGAGACGTAGGTTTATGTAATTCGGTCTATTTAGCTAAATACCTGATTAGACTTCACGGAACCATTCATTTAATTCCTGGTAATCATGATAAAGCTGCTTTGAAAATACCAAATCATTTCGCAAGTATTAACCCTCTACTTAACATCCAAATAAATAAACAGTTTCTTACTCTATGTCATTATCCTATGAGATCTTGGCTCAGATGTGGCAGAAAAAGTTTTCATTTGCATGGCCATTGGCATACACAAGATCATACCGAATATAGAACCCGTATTGGTAACTATCGGATGCTTGATGTAGGAGTTGATGGATGGGGTTATAGACCAGTAAGATACGAAACTGTTTACGAACTATTACATAACTTACAGGATACACAATGAAATATATATGGATGCAAGATCATTATACAGAAGATGAATTTCTTGGATCTTCTCTTCATAAAACTAAAGCAGCAGCACAAACAACCACAGTTCTTTCTCGTGACTTAGGAATCAGAACTGATAATTTAGAAAAGTATCCTCCTTCTGAATTTAATTCACAGATTATACAAGAACTAAATAATAAATCTCAGATTTTAGTACCTGCTGAAGATGAAATAGATTTTTTACCCCTATCAGGAATCTAATGAATCCTCATTATATTAATCACAACTCAACAGCTCCAGGCATCTCTGATTTAAATATCCCATCAAGGAACTGCATAGTAACCCTTTATCCAGATCGAAAAGCTGCTTTTGACTATCTAAGCTCAAGTCCAGAATCGACTAGACCAAGCTTTGTCTATCCTCGCTCAATTGTAGATTATGGTTATAGATTCTCAACTATAGCTGAAAAAGCACTTCAAGAAAATGGAATGGTTATTTTAGATAATCACGAAGATGTTTCAAATTACTTAAATGAAGGAGATTAAACATGGTAAGCCTAGGAATAAGTACAGAAGAAAACGGAATTAAATCTCCATTAGGAATTGTCATCTGTAAAGACGACCTTACACTAATTAATGAAATCTGTACTAGAACTTGGGAGAACAATATAACTCTATATGCAACCGGCGACGTCCAACCATTACCATCTACTCTTCTAAGACTTAAGACGGAAGATTCGTTTTTTATTCCTAATGAAGATGTTAATTCTTACCTAGATTACTGAGGTATCAATGTACCAATACGTTGCTGTAGCTACTTTAATTGGTTTGGGTTTTAGCACAGGAGTACATGTAGGTCAGCGTCACGGTTTAAAACATCATGAAACTGTTCTTCACGCTACTGATGAGCTTATTAATATGCTCAAAACCAATATTGTTCAATTAGAAACTGCAAATAAGATCTTAATAAATAAAGTAGAAGAAATTAAGACAGTCCTTTCAGCTGAACTTTCAGAACACGAAAGACTTCAAACACGTTTGCATACAGCAGTAGAAGCAAAGACTCATGCTGAAACCTATGCTGAAAATGCTTCTAAAGCTTTTATAGAACTAAAGAACCGTCTTGCTGGTATTGAATTACCTACTGAGCTTGCAAGCGATTTAGATAGCTTCATAAAAGAATTGTTAGAAACAAATGCAACTCTTCCTAAGGGGAAAAGCGCCCTCGCGAGAGCCGGTTCTGCTGTTTCCTCAATCTTCCGAAAGGAAAAATAAATGAGTACACCCCTTCGCTACCTAATCGAATACTTACAAAACAAATATGAAGTTAAGACTTCTATACCTGATCAACCTCAACTAAGTGATGATATGTTTAAGATTACCTACATAAACAATGATAACGCTGAAAACATTACCTTAAATCAAGAACGAGAAGCTTATTGGGGACCACGTACCGATTGGCCTCCATATTTAGCAGAGATTGAACTTCAAGATGCAATCAAACTGCTAGTTCTACGTACTCCAGACTTTCTAGATACTAGAATCATAGATAAGGATCGTATTATTATCTATGACTTCGGACAAGGCAATGGTATTTTGTTTACCATGAAACTCCAAACAGATAATGAATTACGAGCATTCTCTTGGGGTTGCAGACATAAACATCTTATTACTAGATCTATTAATCCTAACGAAATTACTAAAACATGTTCTACTTGTAATAAAGAAATCTTCAGAGAAAGTATAAGGAAAACACTATGAAACAAACTAATATGAAATTAGGTGACTATATTCTTGTCGCCAGAAAGCCTGTACTAAACTGCTCATACAAAAAGTTGATGACAACTGTACCTGATATGGTCGAAGGTATGATCTTAATTGTCGTCAAAGAAAAGAAATTAAATACCTATTATACTAAATCCAATGGAACCTATCTAGGACTACAAGAGAATCCAGAGACACCTGCGTATGAAATACTCTCTGCAAATGTTTTTGAAAAAGGAGAACAGGCATTAGATCCTTCTACTTCACGTTCATTAAAAACTAGAATAGTTACTAATGAACTTTCTAACTTAGAAAATGAAGAAAAGAAACTTATGGCTGAACTAGAGCTACTTCGACCTCGATTAGAGAAGAAACGTGCAGCTCTTAACATTCTTCAAAAGTACAAGACTGATGAAGATGCCATTACTGATATGACTGCCCAAATCATCATGAGTAATGGTGATCAAGAAGAAATCCGCAAGATTATAGCTGGCTTGAAGATAGATATGTAATGAAACTCTTCATTGCTCTATGCTTACTCGCACTCATATTCTGGATGACAGGTATGTTTGAAACATTTCCAAAGGATACTAAAAATGGACCTTCAGATTACAGCTAACCTCTTTGCTATTATTAAGAGTCTTATACTCCAATGGGGCATGGAAAAGATCTTAGTCGCACTAATTGATAATTGTCAGGGCAATGATCCTAAAGTGATAAGACTGAAAGGAGATCTTCAGACTACATTAGATCATTGGAGAAGCTGATGGTAGTAGATGTAATAGGTCGCCCACTTAATGTGGGCGACTGTGTTGTCTTCGTTCATAATACTGGACTTGGAATAATCAATAGATTTGGTTCTAGAAAAGTTCTCTGCACCAGCTTCTCCTTTCAGGAAATACAAGGAAAATACCAAATTGAAGATGATGAATTTTCTCCTACTTCTCTACTCTATTATCCTATGGCTCTTATGCTTCCTAACCATCCATTAACAAAAGAATTACTAAGATACCGATCAGAGGTATTTGCAAAATTAAATGCCTATCCAAACATACAGAGTACTAATCAAGAATAAGAAAACTAAAGAATCTCTTTGGATTACATATGTCGCGCGAGACCTTCTTGACGTACAAGAGACAAATAAAATAGCTTACCCTGAATATGAAATTCTTATTATCAATTGCTTATAAGAAAAAATGTCTCGATTACTTAACATTATAATATCCACATTTATTGGGATGGATTTGGTTATTTTAGCCTTGATGATTTATCTTCAAAGCATTCCAAATATTCTTACAATAAGCTTAAGCATTCTCGCTTTAAGCTTAGTTCTCCTACTACGAAATCTATAGCACAAATAAAAGAGGCTGGATTACTCCAGCCTCTAACTTACTTTAAGTAAGGTTTATTCAACTACTAGTACTGTAATTACATCAGCACTCACAAAATCACCACCACCATCATTAGTAAGGGTAACGACACCACCTGAGATTGTTGCTCCTACACCTAATGGAAGAAGTCCTGTACCCGCCTGACCAGAAACAAAGACAACAGTAGGCGTAAAATCAAAACAGAAACGAGCTACACCAAAAGTAGCTTCTGATACAGCCATTGTTCGTGTCTGTACAGCCCATCTCTTGAGACCAGCAGCACGGCCAGCAACAAGAGTTGCTTGATACCAACCAGAACCTACCTGAGAGAGTGTATCTGTTGTAGCAATTGCAGAAATCCCTCCAACAGGAGTCCCTCCTGCAGCATCAGCTAATTGAATTAGGACTTCAGCAGGACTCGGCCCGCTTGCGAAAACACTCTCAGTACCTACAGCATTGATATCTGCTACTACTGCATCAGTTGCAACCGCTGCAGTCAATACAGCGACTAACCCTGTACGTACAGTTGTTCCTGCTTGAAGAGCAGAACCATCATCAACAAAAATATCTAACGCATCTGCATGAACTGCAGTAACAGTATTAGATACACCGCGAGCAAAGGTAACTATATCTCCATTAATAGCAGTCACACGAAGAATTTCATTCTGAATACGAATAAGTCTTCCGACCACTACTGGATCAGTACCTCCTACACCAACTGCAGGATATAAAGCTGCTGACAATTCAACATCTAGTGGATCAGTCAATGCATTAAAATCACTAACAGTTGCTCCAGTGTTATCAGTAGAATCAGTATTTACTACTTCATACTCATAAACATCAGCACCAATAGTAATTTGCTCTGCTTCTAATACATCACCAGCATAGTAAAGCGTATTCATCGCCACTGCACCAGGATCATAGACCTGAGGATTGGTTAGGCTTGTAAGACCAGCATTAGTAATTGCTACTGCACCAGTAACTGGAACAGAAACAATATCAGTACCATCACCAATTAATATTTGAGCATCTGTACTTGCATCGTATTCTTCAACAACTCCAAGTGCTCCACCACGAAGGATGTATCCTGTTCCTGAGAAGTTGACTAATTTAGGTAAAGTTACTGCATTCGCAGCAATTTTATCTGTAGTTACATTGAGATCTTTGATCTTTAACGTCTCAACAGCATCAGTAGCTAATTTTGCAGCAGTTACTGCTAGGTTATTAATTTTACCTGTAGTTACTGCTAAGTCTTTAATCTTCGCTGTTTCAACAGCATCAGTAGCCAAAGCAGCAGCCGGAATTACTCCCGACTTGAACATATCAGCTTTAATCCACCCATCATGGGTGCCTGGATCACCAACAGCCATAATAAACCTCCAATACTAAAAGTATTCCTGCTCAAACATTACTGTTTTCTACCCTCTGTAGCAGCAGGCCAATTTCATTGTAAGTTATCGTTGCAAGAGAATCAAGTATGTTGACTCTACATCATTCTGATATTCTTATTCATGTTTTTCTACAGAACATATAATTAACACTACTTAATCAATATATGGAGGAAACTATTTCTCCCCCATTTTAAGGAACCTATATGCCTTGTCTTACTCCTAACGTACCTATTCTTATACTTGATTCACTACGAACTACATTACTACTTAACAAATTAAATATTGAACATTATCACCCTGCATATGGTGATTCTATTGGACTCGATTTATACAACACTGGAGGAGCTATTGTAGTACCTCCCGCTAGCGCAGACTATAAGACAGATTATAGCCCTCCACATGCTAGAGCTTCAAAAACAATAGTTATGGAAAATTTTACTCGTAACTTTAAAAACTTAGTACCTACTGGCTTACGAGTTGCGATACCTCATGGTTGGGTCGGAATTATTCAGGAACGAGGCTCAATAACTAAAACCTCACTCAAGGTACGAGCTGGTGTAATTGATCCAAATTATACTGGAGAGATTTTTGTTAACTGTGTTAATCTGGGAACTCACCTCTGGGAAATACCAGAATATTCTAAGCTACCCTTCCAACTTGTTATCGTACGTGCAAACGCACATTTCATCTCTATTACAGAAGACGAATATACTGAACTCACCACTGAGTCCACCCGCAAGGATGGGAAGATTGGTAGCTCTGATAGATTGTAGGAGCCATCAATGTTTTCATATGAAGAAGTTAAGACAGAGTGTGATCAGTACTTTAATGGGAATGAACTAGCTGCTGATGCAACACTTAATAAATATTTACTACGTAATAAGCAAAACAATTTTGTAGAAAAGAATCCCGACGAAATCTTACAAAGATTAACAAAAGAACTAACTAGGATTGAAAATAAATATACCAATCCCCTATCTGAAACAGAAATCTATGAACAGCTAAAAGATTTCGGAAAGATTATTCTTGGTGGCTCTCCTACATATGGAATTGGGAACAATTACAAACTTGTTTCATTGTCTAATTGCGTAGTAACCGAAGCTCCGCAAGATAATATCTCCAGTATTATGGAGATTGCTAAGAACCATGCGAACTTATACAAACGCCGAGCAGGCGTAGGCACTACGCTGAATAACCTGCGTCCCGAGGGGACGCCCGTAAATAACTCCGCAGGGGCCACTACGGGAGCCTGGAGTTTTGCTGCTCTGTACTCTTATGTTGTACGTATGATTGGTCAGAATGGTCGTCGTGGTGCTTTAATGCTCGCAATGGATGTTCGACATCCAGATATCTTTAAGTTTGTAACCATGAAAAAAGACTTAACTCAAGTCACCGGCGCCAATATCTCTGTACAATTAACAGATGAATTTGTAATAGCAGTAATTGATGATACTGATTTTCAACTACGATGGCCTATAGAATCAACCAATCCCTCTATTACAAAAACTATTAGAGCTAAAGAATTGTGGCAATTAATAGTAGAGACAGCCACAACCACAGCTGAACCAGGGGTATTGTTTTGGGATACTGCTTTAAAATACCTACCTGCAGAATGCTATAAAGACTACGGATTTAAAACCATTGGAGTCAATCCCTGTGCTGAGATTATGCTCAGCTCTAACGATTCTTGCCGTTTACTAGCTATCAATTTAGCTTCTTTTGTTAATAATTCCTTCACAGGTACAGCTCACTTCGATTTCCCACAGTTTTATGAATCAACAAGAATTGCTATGAGATTAGCAGACGATATAGTTGATCTAGAAATAGAAAAACTTACTGCAATTATTGAACAAGCTGATACTGAAGATGAAAAACAACTCTTTAGAGAATTACTACAAGCAGCAACTAACGGAAGAAGAACAGGTCTCGGTACCTTAGGTTTAGGTGATGCGCTTGTTAGGATGAATTTAAGATATGGATCTGCAGAATCATTAGATCTAATTGATCACGTCTTTTATACACTTAAGACAATTGCATACCAAGAATCTGTACAACTTGCTAAAGAACGAGAACCCTTTCCTATATGGAACCATGAATTAGAAGCTAAGAATGCTTTCTTAATTCAACTACCAAAAGAATTACAAGAAACAATGGCTCTTCATGGTCGACGTAACATAAGCATCCTTACCAATGCTCCTGTTGGAACTGGATCCTTAGTTGCTAATAGATATGGAGTAACTACTGGTATAGAACCTATTTATAGACTCTCCTATACTCGTAGACGTAAAGTAGACGATACTCAAGCAACTACCAAAATAGATTTCGTAGATCAAAATAACGATAAGTGGCAAGAATATACTGTTGATCATTCTTCTCTTGTTGAATTTAAAAAACTTTATCCACAACAAGAAATACCTAAATCCATTTTTATCACTGCTGATGAAATTCCTTGGCAAGAAAGAGTAACTGTACAAGCTACAATTCAAAGACATATTGATCACGCAATCAGCAGTACTATTAATCTTCCTAAAGGTACTGGTTCTGAAATAGTTTCAGCTATTTATTTAGAAGCCTGGAAACAAGAGCTGAAAGGTATTACAGTCTATGTAGATGGCTGTAGAAGCGGAGTACTATTAGACAAACCAACAACTGCAAACACCCTCACAGATGCTCCTAAGAGACCTCAGGAGCTGCCCTGTGAGATATACCATACTTCTGTCCTAGGAGAACCCTACGTTGTCCTAATAGGACTCCTAAATGGAAAACCATATGAAGTATTTGGTGGATCTGCAGATAAGATATTATTAAGCAAGAAACATATTACTGGTCTTATTTCTAAAACAGCATTTAAAACCAAGAATGCTCGTTATGATTTACTTATAGATGATATGAAAATCTCAGACCTAGTTTCTCAATTCCCCTCAGAACATGGAACTCTAAGTAGATTTATTAGCCTATCTCTAAGACACACAGTGCCTCTTCACTTCATAATAGAACAACTACAGAAAGATGAGAATGCAGCTCTCTTTAGTTTTCAAAAAGTAATTGCTCGTCTTCTAAAGAAATATATACTAGACGGTACCAACACTTCAAAGACTTGTCCTGAATGTGAACAAAAGACACTCTCCTATCAAGAAGGTTGCTTGCTGTGTACTAACTGTGGCTTTAGTAAATGTGGATAACTGTGGGCCCTTACGGGCCCACTGCTTGGGAGTATAATCTATGAAAAGAATTATTAAACTAATCCTAAAAAGCCAACTCTTTGCAATTATGGCTGGTGTTAAGTTCGTTCACGGTGCTGGAAGTAATGTACTAGACAGAGCTGAAAACTATTGGAAAGACAAGCTATACAAAGCAACAGACAGATATTTTAGTTATAAAGAAAAAACTAAATGAAATTGCAGAAACAGTTTATAGATATAGAAGCGAAGCCAATTAAAATAGGCAGTACCATTATCTATAGTACAAGAAACACTGAACAGATATACATAGGAACTATTACTGATTTTTTTCTTAAGACTATAGAAAATGTATATTCTCATACACAATATTACGTAGCCTATGCCAAAGTTACTGTTAATGAACGTTCTCGAAACTTAGAGCTACTTACTTCTTATAATCTAGAAGACTTTCAAGACCCCGATCCTCGGATCCTATATCGATTCTATGTAATAGAATAACAATCAATGGGCACGCATGTTCTAAGAGAGCGATTTGGACCTGCAATCCGAATGTAGTCAGTTTGATTCTGATCGTGTCCACCAATCATTAAGGTACTCATGAAAACTCTAAAACTTTATGATCACTGTCCTGAAGTTCAGTATCTTAAAGCTCTATTAAATAGTAAGATAAATTCAAAGCTTGATACTACTTTAACACTGTATAACACACCAACTAAAGAAGAAGTAGAAAGATATCAAAACTTAGTAGGACTAAAAGCTGACAGCATTGTTGGTCCATTAACATGGACAGCTTTGATGGCGGCTCCTTTTACGTTTAATATTGTACCCTTACAATATAATCTGACCTCTTTACCAAATCGTCGAAAAGAAGTACTTGATAAGCTTTGGGATAAACATGCGAATACTATTTGTTCAATTGCTGATCAAATAGGAATTGAACCATCTCTACTCTTCGCTGTTATTCTTGTTGAGAGTGCTGGAACAGGATTTGAAGACAAGAAACTTCTTATCAGATTTGAAGCTCACATCTTTGAACGCATTTTAAAGAGCCCTGAATTTGATACATTCTTTAGACATGACAAAGATAAACCATGGCTAAATCAAGAGATGCATGTTGATGGTTCCTGGCAACCAATTCATAAAAACCAAGTGAATAACTATACAGCTCTAGGAATTGCATTAAAACTCTCACCTAGAGCATACGAATCAATCAGCATGGGCCTAGCCCAACTTATGGGATTCCATTACAACATACTCGGATTTGATTCTGCTGAACAGATGTTTCAAACCCAATCCTTAACAGAAGAAGAGCAATTATTCTCATTTGCTACTTTTCTTCTAATAAATCCTTCTCTGCTACTGAACCTGATTAAGAAAGATCTTCTTGAATTTGCTAGATATTATAACGGTTTCGGTCAAGCACAACTTTATGCAGAGTTTATCTCAAACACTCAAACACAAATTCTAATTAGGAAAAAATAATGTCTAAAACTTGGATCATTTTACTCATAGATGCTAGTGGTAGTATGGATACACTTCAGAGAGAAGTCTCCTCTGGTTATGTTAATTTCGTAAACGCACAAAAAAGCTTACCAACTCCCTGTGAGCTTAGCGTATACACATTTAACGATAGACCAAAGCATATCTTCGTAAACAGAGACATTCATACCAAAAATACTGAGATAGTCTATTCAACAACTGGGGGAACAGCTATTTACGATACTCTGTTAAAGGCTTCCTCAGATATATTTGCCAAGAACTTAGCTCTTTCCCCTGAAGAGAGACCTACAGAGGTAATCTTTATTCTTGTTACCGATGGAGCAGAAAACCGTTCACATAGCAGCTTATCAGAAACGCATACCTGTATTACTTCTTTAGAGAAGGACTATGGATGGCATTTCCTCTTCGTAGGATCCAATCAGAATGCATATGCAACAGGATCGAAGATGGGAATCAAGGCAGGTAAGGCCTTGAGCTTTGCAGCTTCTGCAAACGGCTTAGAAGCAGCCTTCGGCGCTATGGCCCAGTCAGTACTTAAGTACAGACAATCAGGAGCTCCACATGCTAACCAGTTCTTTAGTGAGACAGACCATAGCTTCCAAGCTTCGCTTGGAGCAAGTCGTTCTCCGCTAAAGAGTTAGTCTTTCGAATATTCTGCGGGAATAGAGTAACGTATGCTCGGAGGGTTCATACCCCTCTGTCCTTTGACAAAGAGGGTTAGACTCCCTCTCCCGCAACCCCTTTCTCTAGATATCTAGAGAAAGGATTGTCTAAACTTTGGGTAAAAATACCAAAAAAATGATTAAAGGAATAATAAATGTTAGTTAATGAATGGCACGGTATTGGCAACCTTGGAGCCGACCCTATGCTCCGAGAAACTACTTCTGGAAAGAAATGTTGTACTTTCAACATAGCAGTTAGATAGACGATTTCGCCTAAATGGCGAGCTAAAGAAAATTACTGACTGGATTCCAATTGTATGCTGGGATCGCACTGCTGAAAGTTGTGCTACCTCGCTTCGCAAAGGCGCAAGAGTGATTGTCTCTGGACCTCTCTGTCATCGTTCTTATGTAGATGAGAATGGGAATAAGCAGCAACGCTGGGAAGTTAGTGCCTCTGAAGTTGTCTTCATGGACCGGCAGCACTCTCCTGAAGTAGTAGAAAATACAACTACTGAAATGCCATAATTAAAGAGCGGGGGCAAAAACTCCCGCTTTTAATTATACTCCTGTTAAGATATCTTAACAGGAGTACTTATGTGGCGCACTGAACTACTTAGCATCCTCAAAACAGCTTCTGATGCCTTTAAACTAGCTCTTCCAAAGATAGCTTCAAAGAAAACAGCAGCTTTTGTTATTGCGACTCATCTAACTTATAGAGAAATTCTACAACCAGAGCATTGGCTTACTATAGCCTTACTCTTTATGGGTGTAGAAGGTATTCTCGCTTACAAAAAACTAATACAAGAAGTACAAAATGCTCCCACTGGAGACGATAGCTAATCAGATTTCTATTTGTGCTAATTGCAAAGTTAACCAGCTCCCCAATAGACCAGGACCTTGTGTCCCTGGTCTATCCTTTTCTAAAGCAGAAGCTGCTCTGATGCTACTTGGAGAAGCTCCTGGGTACGAGGAGCCCCTAAAGGGGCTACCCTTCGTTGGTCCCGCTGGAAGGCTGTTACAGCGAAATATACGCCAAGCTAAGTTAGATCTAAGCAAGCTTTTTATTACTAATGTTCTTAAGCATCGCCCGCCTAACAATCGCAATCCTTCTTCAGACGAAATTGCTGCATGCCTACCATTTTTATTAGAACAAATTAAAATAACTAGACCTAAAGCAATTCTTTGCCTAGGTAAGATTGCTTCGTATACGATTGCTAGTCTAGCTCATATAGAGTTACCGTCCACCGGAGTGCGCGGTAAACGATTTACCTTAAAACTCTTCGATAGCTCTATACAAATTATCTGTACTTGGCATCCTTCCTATGCATTACGGAACCAAGATAACCCTAATATTCAAAATGAACTATTATTAGACCTTATTGCTGCATATAAAGAAGGAACAGATGAAAGCAAGTAAACTAGTTAAGCTTAATAAAGAAACAACTATATACACATCCCTTACTGAGACTTATGGATTTAAATATCCAAATTTAGATAGACCACAACTAACGACTTCTATTGTAGAGGTAATCCTTAATCCTGATAGAGTAAAGTATAAACTTCCAGTTCTTCCAAACTGGACAGCTTTTTTATTAAACAAAAAACTCTACTGGATCCCCACACATTTTCTTGGAGAAACAATATGCATCGATTAGAAGACCAAATCAGAGCAGTCGCATCGCGACTCTCTACTGTTAATAGAGAGCGAGTATCTTCTCAGAAAGAAATTAAGCGCCTAAAATCAGTATTAGAAGAAGGCGAAATAGCTATGAAATCATTACTAGAAACAATAGCAATTCTAGAAACTCAAGTAAGTGAACAAGAAAAAGAAATAAAGCTTCTCAAGCGAAAGAAAATAAAAGAAGAACCTATAAGTGAAGTATGATTCTACCTACTTGGATCATTTTATTCTTAACTACTTTTGGCCTCCTCTCAGTTGGCAAAGATATCGCTCTCTATTTAGTCTACGGTAAAGTCCTCCCTAGTCCAAGAGATGAGCAAACAGAAGCAGATAAACTCTTTCTTCATATCAATCTTTCTAATCAATTGAAAGAAACAAAACAAGAGTTAGCAGCCGTGCAAGTTCGTTATGAAGAACTTACTAGCATGATCCTGAAAAAAACATTAGAAAAATAGGCAACACAGATAATATGTGATTAAAAACGTAATACTAATGCATCATACTAATGGAGTCCCTATCCCAAAGGGCTCCATTGTATATGTTCTCAACCAAGAAATGACTACTGTTGATAATCTAGATCGAGAACTGGTTATTGCCTTTCAAACCACAGAAGAACCTATCATAGATCTTTTAGATATAGATAAGCTTTCTAATTCTATACACGACATAGGAGTTCTATGTAAGGTTGAAAACCAAACAGATAAGACCTTTAACCTATATGCAATTAAACGAGTTTACTTAGATAAGCTCACCCGAGAAACTCACGATAGTCCCATCTATACTTCTATTGAAGAAGTTAATGAAGATTTTGTTCCTGCCGAAGAAACAATTATAGAACCTCTTACTAATCTAATAGATTCTTTTTCAGAAGAATCTATTGCTACTTCCACCTTAACAGAACTTCAAAAAACAATTTGGCTTGTTGATAAGCTCAACATACTCGCTGACTACTTTATTCAAGACAATAAAGATAGACTGAAATACTTAATTACTGAAAACCATATTGAACAATTCAATCTTGTTATTAAACATGTATTGCAACAAATCAACTCTGATCCTAAATTAAAACTTATCATCAATACTCAAAAACGTAATAAGAAACTTGATGATATCTTTGAACGTTTTGAACAAGCTCGTCTTCCAACTGAAGTTCGTGAACATACTCAAAGAGAAATTAAGAAACTAGGATCTTTATCTAAGGCTAGTACTGAATATGGACTAACGCTAGATTATATGAATTGGATCTTAGACATCCCCTGGTTCAATCACTCTCAATACGATTATGATATCAATACTGTCATCTCTGCTCTTGACCAAACACATTATGGTTTACAAGATATTAAGAGACATATATTAGAATATCTAACAATAGAGAAGCTAACTAGTGAAAGCAATGGAACTGTACTTTGTTTCGTTGGACCTCCAGGTACAGGTAAAACTAGCATTGCTAAACAAATTGCTACCATTGCCCATAGAACTCCAATTCGCATAGCCCTAGGAGGGCTCAGCGATGAGGCAGAGATCCGTGGACATCGACGTACATTTGTTAATAGTCGACCAGGAAGACTCATCTCTGGTCTTAAGAATAGTAAGAGTATGAATCCTATTTTCATCTTAGATGAGCTTGATAAGCTCTCTACAGTAAAAGGAGATCCTGCTGCAGCCCTATTAGAAGTGCTAGACAAAGAGCAGAATTGTGGCTTCGTAGATAGATATATAGAAGTACCAGTCGATCTATCAAAAGCTTTCTTTATCTGTACTGCTAACTACGAGAAACAGATACCAGAAGCTCTCAGAGATCGTATGGAAATAATTCAATTCCGTGCATACACCAAACCAGAACGACTTAATATACTCGAATCTTATTTGATTCCTAAAACTAAACAAGCCTATAACATTGGTTCGATGCCTATTGAAATTACAGATGAAGCAATGGAAAACCTAGCTTCAACTGAACAAGTCAGACAAATAGAAAAAGCTTTACAGAAAATCTTACGCTGTGCTGCAACTGATCTATTACTAAAACTCTCTGATTCAATTACAATCGATAATAAATACTTAAACTCTTTTAAAAACTCTAGTCCAGGTAAAAAACTAATAGGCTATTACAAATGAAACTAATTGCTTTAAGTCAACTCTCTCCAGCGATACACAGAAAGATGCTTTCTGATTATTATGATTCTGGTATTCCAGCACTCTTAGAAGAAGATCATTTTGTTGCTGGAGGGTATCCATTGGCTTTGTTCTACAAAGCTTTAAAACTCCAAGAACCTATCTTCAACGATTATGACATTTTTACAGCTTCTGTTTCGAGAACTCTTTTAGAACAATCATTAGCTAAAGCTAAGATATGGATATCTCAAGATACAACGAAAGCGCTTACTTATAGAAGAGACCCTAATCCTACAATACAGCTTATTAAGAATAAAGGATCCTTAGAACAGACTCTACTAAGCTTTGATATTCAGAACTGTAGAATCGCTATCTCAATAAAAGATTCTGAAGTTTATCTAGATTCTTCCATACCACAGTTAATCAAGAATAATGAGCTTAAGCTTACTCCTATTATGGGCCACAAAGGACTTGGACCAACCGCTGACTCCAAGAGCAAATTCACTATACTAAAGAGAGTCTCAAAATACTGTGATAGATACAATCTACAAATAACAGACCCTCTTGATAAAGAATTAATCCTTTCAACTCTTACCAATCCCAGCTGTATGATTGCTGATTATCAAGGCCAATCATATTATGATAGTGGAGGTGATTGCGAAAATACTTTTGAAAGTCTGAATTCTCTTCGAAAACAATTTAAATTAGAAGAACTGTCTTCTTTTTCCATCCCTCTAGACCCATCCATTCCAAAGACATGGGATCGATGGAGAAGCTCAATTCCTTCAGGTAATTCTGGCTCTGTTTTTATTCAGACCCCTCCATTTGTTTCTTCTAGCAAAGCTTCCCAATTACTGGGAAAAGATTAAGCCTAATAATTTTGTCGTTAGTCATCCATTCTAGAACCCTATTTCATACTGAGGTAATTTATGTTTAACTATATTCCCAATGCTCTCTATACTTTTAAGACAACTAAAGACAACAACAGTACTACCTATACATTTGGTACACGAGATGAAGCACGCTTCTGTAGAAGTGCTTCTAAGTCAATGGGCTTTACTGTTACTGCATTAGAGAAGCGAGAACTACAAGCACCAATCACTGTGTACTAAAGCCCTGTTCGTCGGATTGGAGTAACAAACACATAATCTTCCTGCATCTCAGGAAGACCTGTAAGTACATTTTCCCTAATCTCGCGAGCTATGGTCAATCCAATTAACCGACCATATTGGTCCCAAACTCCTCCGCCAGAACTCCCTGCGGCAGCAAATCCATGGCAAGCAAAATAGTAACCTTCTGCATCTCCCATGTATGCTCCGAGAACTCCCTTAGCTACGAAAAAGTTTCCCCAAGGGTACCCAACCTGCACGATGTCCTCACCTAAGCGAGGATCTGTACCTCTCCGAATAAGTGCTGGTTTAGTATCCTTGGGAAGCTTATCAACTAAAAATATAGCCCAATCATTACTATAACCAATCTCCGAATCAACAATATAATCATTAAGCTGGACACAGCTTCCTTGGTTAGCTGCTGCACATGCACGAATGGGTAGCGCGAATGAACGTACTTCAGCTACATGTTGGGCAGTGAGTATTCCAAAGCTGGGCTCTTTTCCAAAATAAAGGGCACCATGCTTTCGAACGGTTACTCCACTCCCAACTGTTCTCCAACTATCATCTAAATAGAGTTGTATTGAAACTGTACTATCTATTGCTTTAGCAACTGCATCAGTTGAATCGCTTGCATTAGCTGGTATACAACTACCTAATAACAGAGAAACTACTACTACAAGATTCCTAAACCACTTCATAGTACCCTCCATTTAAATAACAACTACTTATATTGTTACATAAATAAAGAAAAAATGAAATTCTATTGCATTGAATTTGAAACCTGTGGCTTCTTTGCTCAAACACATGAAGAAACATACATGGACTTGATCTGTCCTCATTGTTACTCGATGCTACTGATATATGAAGACAATCAACGACCTGCAGAGCTAGACCCAGAGCGAGCGCTTACGCGCTCGGCTGCTGTGGCACATGAACACAAAACTAAATTTACTTAGAACTAGGTTCATCACGCTGCTACAAGGCAGATATAGCTACTCAATAAGCCGTAACCCAAGCAAACTAGAACAAGATACTCTAGCTAGACTTGGGATTACTATCCCTAACAATCAGTATTATCCTCATACTCGTGGATTACTAGATCATTGTCATCGATATGGTTATGAACCAAATCACATTATCGACAGAATACATACAATACGATCTGAATATCTTTTTGAACTAATTGCTACTAAACAAAAACACAAAGAAGAGCTACTCAATCTCTGCTTTCAAAATAGATTATCAGATGCAATTCTGATTAAAACTCATATTGATTGGACTGACGCAGAAATCGGAACCGCTCTAATACCACAAAAACTACTCTTACAAGTACCAGATCCTAGAGAACTCCTCTTTACTACAGCTATTGATGCTAGTAGATATTATCAAGCTTTAAAGGAATATAATTGAGACTATCCAAACGACTTGATCAAGTACATATAGTTCCTCAAGCAAAAACTACTCTAAATAATTTCAGTAGAGATATTTGCAAGACAACATTTACGAAAGAACCAAAAATACGAACTATAAGAAAGTACAATGACGATCAATTAGAAGCCGGAAGACTTCGCTTGATTGAAACAATCAATAGACGCATTAATCTTGCTATTGAACAAAAGAATCTACTTAAGCTAAAGGCTCTAGAAGACTATGTTCACAATCTAAGACCCTCATTTGCTGCATTGAAACAGTATTATCGTAAGAGAGGAGACTCAGAAGAGATAGTTACTAAGCTTATTACTAAGCAAAACTATGAATACCTACCTAAAGTCTACCTTACAAAAGAACAACAAACTGATTTATTAAAGAGAATCATTCAATACAGGAACAGCAAATGACTGCGCCGCCTCCCATTCGCTCTATTTTAGTACCTTCTTACCTTACTTATCAAAATCGTGATTTACTTAGCTTTCTTGATGCAAACTTCTATATGACTTATTATGTTAGTACATCAGGAACCTCCGAACGCACTAACTTTTATGGAAAAAGTTTTCAATCCGGAATCTTATATTCACCAGGACAAGACATATCTCTTGTCCCAACAAGCTACAGGAATCTAGTATGGCATACTCCTGTACAAACTAAGAAACACACCATAGCTGGAAAAGAATATCTAACTCAGATTCCTTCTAGCTGGTTAGATAAGATCACAGACATAGTAGATCTAGACCTTCATGTAGATAGTCTTTCATTCTCTCCTGATCCAACATTGAACTTAGCTGCAGCTACGAATGTTCTTATTGGAGAAAACGCAAGCATATCTTTCTTAGATCCTGAAGCTCCATTCGCTAAACAGATTGCTGCCTCGATAATAGGAAAGAACTTAAAGACAATTAAGATCTCAAAAATATTTAAGGGTAGCGCCCCCTCACATGTCTGCGTTAAAGAACAAACAGCTAAACAAATTCTAAGTGGTAGCAGGTTCTTTCTCTATAGCTTTGAACTTGATATCATTGACTGTCAAACAGCCTGTGGAGCTGCACCAACAACTCATAGAGTTAGATGGCTTGCTCTCGGTATCTTCGAACCCTTAGAAAGATATCTTAAGTTTAGGAAAGCAACTCAGTTCATTTGTGATCTGACTAATGATTGTAATAATAACAATCTGTTCTTCATTGATTCTCAAACACTAGAAGACGTTGCAAAAACTGAAGGAAAATTCTATTCGACTTTCTGGACAGGAGCTCTAAAAATCCTTGATGGAAATGCATTAAAATTAGAAGCTATTGATCATGATGTTATAGCTCGACAATTTACTGTTCCTCCAAATACAAAAGCTTTTTCTGCTCTTCAGATCGTCTCTACAGTTCAGACTTCAGAAGAAGGAAAGCGATATCAAAGGGCGCTTAGCGCATTAACTAATGCACAAGCAGAACAAGAAGCTCTCAAACAGAATTTAACACTTTCTAAGGAAACTATTTCTCTGAATGAGCAAAACATACAGTTCAAAGTAGCTGAGATTGATTTTCTTAATACGATAATCAAAAACTTAGAAGAAACAATGAATTCACTAACTCAACAAATCAAAGCAAACGAACAAAAGATCGAAACACATAATACGACAATTAAGGTATTCGATACTCAAACTGTTGTTGAGAAAAATAAGCTACAAGAAAAAATCAAAGAGACTCTGGAAACACAAGAAACAGAAACTCAACGATTATTAACGAATATGAGAAAATCTGGATGCTTTATTACAGAAGTCATTGCTTCAGATCAGAAAGGAAACACCGTTGATCTTTCAGCTTCTCCACGAGACCTTATCGACAGAAACAATTGGTACATTTCAAAGATAACCTTTCTTACTACTAGACCTAATAAAATCTATGTAGATAAATATACAGGAACTACTACAGACATTGTATATGGTGGTCCTTATGAAGTTACTATCTTGACTGCACCCAATGGAGAAGTAAAGATGAGTCTTCGTTTAGCCTCTGCTAGTTCTGTATTTGGTCTGGGCCCTCCAATAGGAAGTACTGTTCAAGTAAAGATTCATCCTCATTCTCAAACACTAAATATCAAAAAGAATTACCAAGACTTTAAGAACATGGTTACTAGCACACATTCAGTATGTCTTGGTAATGCTGAATCTATTCTCCGTTCTGGAGCTAAGGAAAAAGATATTAAGAAGCTAATTGCTGGAGCAATGGCTTGGCTAACAAGCTGTTGTAGTAAAGACGATTGGGGTCAATATTACACTTGGTTTCCTCATGAAGATCAAATTAATACAACTGCAGATCTTTATGATCTTGCTGCTGAACCAGCATTAGAAGAAGCAATTCCAACAATAGAAGACCTATGTACTTCTATTACTGCCAAGGATATACAATGAACCTAAAAGGTATCTTAAAGACAACCCCTACAAAGAAGCCTGTCATCATTGTTGATGACAGGCTTATGACCCTAGTACAGTACTTCGTAGACAGAGCTCCTCTAGAATGTCAATGGTTCCATACTGTTAGGAAGATCGTTAAAGATAAGTATCTGCTATATGTGATTGAAGATTTCTTGATCCCGGAACAGTTTTGTTCCGGAGGTGAAGTAGAAACCGATCCAAAGATGATCATGCAGATGTGGCTTGAAGTTCAAACCGAAAGAAAACTAGAAGCAGAACAACTAGGCATTCTGATAGCTAATACTGCTTGCTGGTGTCACAGTCATGTAAAGATGGCACCAACCCCTAGCGGACAAGATGACAAACAATGGGCTGAGCAAAAGGATCTAGCTACAAAAGGACTACAAACTACTCCCCAAATAATGATCATCCTTAATAAGGATGGAGATTATTCCAGTAGAATCTATGATCCTGAACTTAATATAGAGTTTGAAAATGCTCCAATTCAAATTCTTTACAATTCTCCAGAAATGGAAAAGCTTAACGATATTGTTGTTAACAAGCTTCACAAGAAAGAACCCCCTCCTACTCCAAAAGTAGACCATTCTTCCTTCCATAAAGAAAAATATACTCCACCAGGACTACCTGAAGCCTTAACGAAGAGCCAAGAGACTGATGCAGTAGGTCGATTTCGAGAACATTATGGCTTTTGGGGAGATGATTGGGAAGACAACCTACCCACAACTTCAAAACGTTTATCAGCTTCTACAGAGAGCTCTAAAAAAAAAGCCTGACAAGCCCTTCCGTAAAGACAAAAACGGCAGGATCATCCTCAAGTAGAATTAATATAGATGCTCTTAAGCAAGAAGCCGAAGAACTACTAGGGCTAACAGAAGCAGACAAAACAGTTCTCACCTCAATTATTATAGAACTAAATAAACGTAATTCAGGCGAGAAACTAAATACTGAATTAGATCTTCTTCTTCATACATTAGATCCTCTAATTACTGACGACTATTATGAACTGCTTCATTCGCTTCTTTGGAAAAACAAGCATGAGATCCTCAAAGATATGGAACTATATCTAAAACATGATACTATAAGACCACTTCATGTTGAGACCAATCAACCAGCCTGGACAGAAGCAGCTTGGGAACAAAGAGCACTCCAACAATTCCGAGAAGGATTTGAAAAGGAATATTTAGACCCACCAACTTTATTAGTAGATGCTTTGATCTATACAACTATCATTAACTCTACTTCAGAAGAAACAGTAAAACAAATAGCCTTCCTAGACTGGATAGCTAATGTTCTAGATATAGAAGAGCCAAAGAAATGACGAAAACAACAACTGTTTCATTTCTACGACACGATGGATGGGTGGGGCCAGGTGATTTCACCGAACCCCTCAACATCATCGGATGCGGAGCAGTAGGATCCCACATTGCTGTTCTTGCTGCTAAGATGGGATTCCATAGATTTGTTCTCTTTGACTCTGATCGAGTTGAACCACATAACCTTGCTAACCAAGCTTATGATGTAGAACATATCAACGAACTAAAAACTGAAGCACTTTCCAAAGTGCTCAGAAGATTCAATCCTGCAATAACAACGACAACTTATGAAAAACTCTTTACATCTGCAGAAGATAAAGATAAAATTGTAGGTCCACTAGTTATTGCAACTGACAATATGTCTAGCAGAAAAGATATCTATGATACTTTTCTGCTTAATCCACAAGTATTAGGAATTTATGAAATCCGCCTTGGCTTTGACTATGGTGAATGTCATATTATAAATCCACTTAATACAGATGAATGCAATAAATGGCTTAAAACATTAAGAGATGATAACGAAGTTCCAGACGGACCTTGCAACTTGAGAATATGTACTACACTTGTACAACTCGTAAGCGCATATGCTATACATAGTATTTGTAATAGGTATGTTTCTACACGAGAGGGAAAAGACTGGACTTATAAATTTAAGACACAATTTTCCCTACTTGATCAACTTCGTATAAATTAGGAGAAAAACAATGCGTAATATTTCATTATTCGTTAACCCAGGTAACGGTTATCGTACCGTTGTTGTCGATGATTCGATGACTCTTGCCGACCTTGTCAGCAAGGAGAACCTCTTCGACCGCACGATCTCTCTCGATGGAGAGGAGGTTGCAGCTAGCGAGTGGTCTACAACCTCGCTTCGTGGAGTAAACCAGATCTGGGCTACTGGCGCTGTTAAGGGCGCCTAAGCAATTCGAATAACCACGAGAAGAGGGGAGTTTAACTCCCCTCTTCTTTTTTTAAATGAGAACTAATGACTACCTTTAATCGATCTGACATTAGAGAAATTGTTGAACGCGTCTCTGAGAACCCAAAGTTCTTTCTTTATCTAGCCAAGAAACACTGTAAGAGCTTAACTGAAGAACAAGTTCGCAGGAGTATGCTAGCCTGGGATATCGATCCAGACGTTGGATATTTAATAAGAGATGCAAAGAAAAATACAACTCATCGGACTACCTGGCGCAGGTAAAACAACAGCCATACAGAGATATCTAAAAAACACTACTAAAAAAATACAATATATAGATATTGCAACTTTTCCAAAAAAAGATAAACAAAACCTTTTCAAAACAGCAATAGATACTACACAAAATTCTTTGATTGCCGAATCTGCCTGTGGAGTGCTTGCTGAAAATACATACATTATTAAATTGGAACCAGCACTACAAGATATCTATGTAAACTGCATAAGAAGAGATCATTATGTAGATGCTGATTATTTATCTTTACTTACAGGACAAATGATTCCGGCCCATTGTACAATTGGAAGTACAGAAGAACTACCTTCTGTACTTAACCTCTTGTTCAAATAACAGGAATGAAAAATAAATGTCCAGCCTTCAAGAGTTACATCTTACAAGTTCTTCTTATTGATCAGATATATAAAACCGGATACATAGAAGATCTCGAAGAATGTAACTACGATACTAATGAATATATAATTCTCAAGAGCATGGAAACTAATGCCTCGGCAATCGCTAGCTGGACTAAAGATAAAAGAATAAAGAGAATCAACAATGTTGATTCTCTTACTTATACAAAGATCAAACCTCTTGATAGTATGCAATCAGCATTAGCTGATTCCTTTTTTAATAAAGACATACTTTTAAATATAGCAATCGGTAGTGCAGGAACTGGCAAGACTACATTAGCCCTAGCCTATGCACTACAAGCATTTCAAGAGAACGATCGACCCATTATACTAACTAAACCAGCAATAATGGTTGGCTCTGGTAAAGCTTTTGGACCAGTTCCAGGCGATTTCGCAGAAAAATATGATCCATATTTAGCTTCCTATATGATGGTTTTCGAAAAAATATTAGGTAAACGATCTCATTCATACTTAGATATGATGAGAAAGAACAATAAGATTCAATTTATTCCTATTGAATTAGTTAGAGGTTGTACTTTCGAAAACTGTACCCTCATCATAGATGAAGCACAGAATTTATTATGGCATGAGATCAATACTGTTTGCTCTAGACTAGGAGAAAATGCTAAAATAATACTTCTAGGTGATTTAGAACAGATTGATATACCTAAAAAATATGACCAAATAGGTCTATATCAACTCATGACCTCAAAGACGTTTAGAGATTCAGAGATAACGTCATTAGTAAAATTAGAGACTCAATATAGAAGTCAGATCGCTGATCTGTTGATTAGAATAAACAAGGAAATAAATGAAGGAACAAATAATTCAAAAGATAGAGCAAGAGCTTGAGTCACTGACATTAGAGAATAAAGTTGAGATACTAGCTAACCTCTTTATTAGAGAAGGGCTCTCCTATATGGAATGCCCTAGCTCTATTAATACAGGCGAAGTGCTAGAATTACTCATACAAAACAAGAAAGAACATGGCGAAACTATAGCGAATGCATTAGTCTCACAAGGTTTAGTTATCCTTGCGTGGCTAGACAAGGAGTAAAAGATGGAAGAAGATAATGAGAAACTAGGAGAATTTGCTATCTTCAAAAAGAAAGGTGCTGCAAAGTTTAAACCGATGCACCTTCGTAGAGATGATCGAGGATTCGTTTCAAAGCCAGGAGCAATCCTGCTTGAGATGGCACCCTCTGTCGGAACTAGAGAAGACGGACTCCCCCTATATGATTGGACTAAGAAAATAACTTTTGCAATAGGCGTTCCAGACATCATTAAGATGCTAGAGAATGGCCCTAAAGAACTTACTCACCAAACTTCTAATGCTTCTGGAGACATAACTAAGAAGATAAAATTTGTCCCTGGTGAGGGCCAATATGTAGGCTCCTGGCAAATGATGGGATCAACCTTTACCAACACTGAAAAGAATAATGTTTTTGTTCCTATCTCTGCTGGCGAATGGATAGTCCTACAAAGACTTTTGCTTGGAACAATTCCTAAGCTTATTGGCTGGGAGTAAATATGAAATGGAAGATTAAGGGTTCAAAAGAAACCGCTACTCTCTCCGATGACCAACTACTGAATCTTCTTTCAGTTAAAGTTACTAAATCATTGCAAAGTAGAGTGGATGGAGATAGTTTAATTGAGAAGCTGATGAAGCTTCTCTCTCAAAATGATACCATTCAGATAAGCTCCATTTCAGAAATCTCTTTATTGAGCTTCTGGACTGGATATTACTATAGGCTATTACTTGAAAGAAATGATGTAGAATTGATTGAGGAAAACAATGAACCAGCTGAAACTACTTCTAGGAATGCCACTGATGACAACAACAGCACAACAAATAATGTTTAGTACAATCACGTCAGGCCTTCCTGGCCTATATGATAAGTTTATTGACCATGCTGCATATCATATTGCAAAACACTTACATGAATTAAGAAAAAACAATGGAGAAAAAGATGTTCAGTTACGATGTGAAGATATTCCCAATAAAAGTCCCGACAGGAAAGATGCTGGCATTCGCCAGCCTCATAATCGATAACGTACTTCAGATTGAAGGGTTTCGTATTGTTGATGGTGCCCATGGAGTTTTTGTTTCACCTCCTCAGAAGCAAGGCAAAGACAAGGAAGGTAAGATAACTTACTTTGATGACATCAGATTCCTTGATCCTAAAGCCGAAGGAGAAAAACAAACTCCAATACAGAAAGAGATTTATAAGTTGATTGCAGATAAGTATCGTTCTACTACTGTAACTTCAACCCGAACCTCTGCTGCGAGGGCGCAAGCTGCGCCCATGGAAGAAACTCCGCTGTGGGAATAAATTAACTAATACCAAATAGAGGGGTGCTTACGCACCCCTCACCTTTTATAGGCAGGCTTATGTCCGAAGCACCAATTGAATCACCTACTACCGAAGAAATAATGAAGCAAATTCTAGCTAGCGCAGAAGTTCATTCTGCTGCTACTAAACACTTTGCTAATAGCTTTATTTTCTATGGTAAGTCATTAGAAGAATGGGGTAAAAGGCTGACCGTTCGCGTAACCACCAACCCCACTCCTGAGAAGTTTAGAGAACTCCATGCATCTTTGGCCAATAATATCCAAATCGCTAATCACTTTTACTCCATATCTAGTAGCATTAATAGCACTTTGATTGGAGGAGGAGCATTAAAAAAAGCTGATCTTGTTACCGCTATCGTTCGTTCATACGAAGTAACAGTAAATAGAAAACGTCCTGCCGGAACTATCATTGAACAAATGGCAGATTCTTATATGC
>Ga0209210_1000600_pt1 | contig 36818 bp, 54 predicted proteins | sample RifGroA1_FD_183991 | JGI IMG/M metagenome (GOLD analysis project Ga0209210, IMG submission 183991) | Contaminated groundwater microbial communities from Rifle, Colorado, USA - Rifle Groundwater A1 (SPAdes) (version 2) | ecosystem: Environmental > Aquatic > Deep subsurface > Groundwater >...
GTTACTGACAGACCCCCCGGACGTTTATTACCCTCACCCCCCGGTGCGTACTCGAGAGAGCCTTACTGTACTTTAAAGCGTCTCATCTCTGTCCTTTATCTCGAGCTCGGTCGTCTCTTGTGACTGGTCTATAAAGCGAGACCAGTCACTTGAATGGTTCGATTGGTTACTTAACTAACAAAGGAGATCGATATGAAAGACGCGTGTATAGCTCACGACAGTCAAGATTGCAGAGAGTGTGAGGTGTCAGTACCAGTACGTATGAACAGTGTGGTAGCGCAGGTGATGGCAGACATCGAGGCGTTGGATATCGTTGGTGTGACCGAGTGTCCATTATGTTGGGGCACGTTAGCTGGGATGCTGAGTGACGACGGCATCTGTTGCGCGTGTGGCTGGCGAGTCGAGTAGCGTGGTTCGCTTGCCCTCTGTCCTTTGGGAGGGCAAGCTTTCCTTTCCGTGTGTGTTTGTTCACGAGTGATAACTTAAAAATCAAAAGGAGATTAACATGATTACAGTGAAACCGTACGCTCAAGTGAATGATTACAAAGGCAAGAAGTCAATCAACGTGAAGTTTACGTTGCCAGAGTTACTGATGCTGACTGATATGTTTAAGCATCAGGGTGCCGATGTGATGTACGTGAGTATCCCAACGGAAGCGAATGGTACGCTCCCAACGTGGACAGCATCAGATGGTAAGGTTATCAACGGCACCAGTGCCTTTTGTAACTTTATCAAGTACAAAAAAGAAGTGAAGTAAGTCGTATCACAGGGTAGGGAGCTTCGGCTCTCTACCCTTTTTTTTATTGCTATTACAACGTGGTTATAGAACCAGGAGATCATCATGGAACACAAACCGTACAGTCAGCAGGTGGCCGAAATGAACCGTGAACGCGAAGGCAGGATGCTTGAGACGCCTGATTGGGATGAGGATGGGCATATTGCACCTGAGGTTGGCAAACAATACTCGAGATTTGAACAAGAGCATCTTGTCTCAACAACAATGCGTCTCGAGCCAATATTTGATTCAACGAAAATATCGTTTGGTCATGTGATGAATAGGCTGCGTGTCACTGATGACTGTGAAGGACACGAGTTGAGAGAGGAAGCTCGTTTGTTATCTATCGCATACGCTCTGAAACTGAAGGGTATCAAACCACGCAAACACAGTGGGGTCAGTGAGCGGCTCGAGAAGTTCGTGAATCGAGTATTACGTAAACAAGAAATTAAGTAATCTTCACCGGGTAGCACCCCTGGCTTCGCTTCGGGGAGTGCTACCCTTTTTTTATGCTCATCAACCATAAGGAGATTTATGGAAAAAACAACGGCTATCGCAATACCACTGGAGCTGGAAAAGCTTCCCATCAAATCTGAATCAAAGCTAACGAGTGATATCAAACAAGCGCTCATCGAGATCATCGAAAATGAGTTTAATACCCAAGCGACAGTATTCGATGCAAAAGCTAATGCTGAAAAAGAACGAATCATCGACGAGCACAAAAAGAAAGTTGGTTTCACTAAGCTTGTTGACAGTTTCCGCCGAGCTGAAAACGAGCTAAGAATGGCCAAAAAGAAGGTTTTAGCTACAGGACTCACAATGGAAGGCAATGTTCAGGGTTACGGGTATGACGATGAGGGTGGTAAGGAAGGTCAAAAGCTGATGGAAACTATCGATAAAATTGTTGCGGGAATCAAGCCAGCAACCAATTACAAAAACAAAGTTATTACGCGCATGTTAACCGCATCCAACTACGGAGAGGCCATGGTAATCATGCGCTCAGTTCTCGGTAATGGAATCCTACCGTCCTTAACACTCGACGAAGTTAAGTAACGGTGATGGCTGGCAGGGTAACACCTGCCAGTAAACCACATACTCGGTCCAAAGTCCGAGCACAAAGGAGATCCGCATGATCACAGATAACCAATCAGATACCAGATACAGAATCAACTTACGGGTGCGCAGGCTAATGGACGTTTTAAGGACTCTGCGTGAGGTTTACAGCTACTCTGAATCTCAGTTGATTGATGTTATGGAGAGCGAGAGAGAATCGATCCTGGAGTCAATCAGTCTCGGATACGATGCAGCGGCTATTGCCAATGCTGTTAATGAGAGGATGTGCGCTCAATGAAGAGCGATTACATCAACATCACATGGACAGTTGATGACATCATTGTCAGAGCCAAGGATCAGGGCTTTGTCAGAGTAACGCGTCCTCAAGCGCGGGATATACTCGAGTATCTTGAGAGGACGCATGATTGCAACGCGGGTATCACTTGGGCTCTTATAGACATGTGCATCAACAACAAAACCCTATGGGTGGAGGATGAATGTCACAAACAGAACTGGAAAAGAAAATAAAACAGGTGCTTGATGGTTACTTCGGAAGTTTTCTGCTAGAGGCAATGACGCCTGAAAGACTCGAAGATATCCTTGATCTCGTAACGCTGGAGCTAATGCGCGAGCTTCAGAATTATGGATGGGTAGATAAAACTGAGAGGTGAGGTGCTGATCGTTGTCTGATCTCCGTTCCGCGTCCTCTTGCGAGACGCTTCACTTCGACAATTTAGGAGAAACTCATGATTACGCGCCGTGGGGTCAAGTCACAAGCAAAGAAACCCTCCTGTGATCTCCGGGAGGCGAGGGTGCTGAGAGCTATTAGCGTAGCTCGACATCTCTGCGACAGCACATACAGCTCGATATTAAAAAAGATGCCTTCTTGTGATATACCCACGGCGTACCTTGCAGAAGTACAAGTTGAAGAATTTTATCTTGATCCTGATATTTTTTTAACTTAACATTAGTAGATACGGAGAAAAACAATGAAACGAAGAGCGATTGTGAAAGATGGCGTTAGACACACTAAGTTTGCAACATACGAATTTGAAGAACGCGAAGCTCTCAAGCGCCAACAGATTCTTGTGAATAGCCTGTACGGGGACATGAAGGTTTTTATCACGAGAGATCCGAAAACTAAATCCTTTCAATTTGATGTTTTTACTCAAGCTGGAATCGGTAACGGTGTCAGTATGACGCAGCATCAGCTATCAAACGAAGACTATAACTCTCTGGATATTGCTGGGTTCAACAACGTTCCAACACAAGTTGTGACTCCTCTGCCGCCCCAGGATGCGTTTGATCTACTCGTGCAGGCGGAAGCTGAGCGTTTGAAAGCAGGCGCGCGATGAGTGAATGGTGGCTTAGCCTACTCTCAGAAAAAGATAAAGAAGAGCTTGAGAAGAAAGATCGTCCAAGTAAGAAGGAGGCCCCCGATGGGCTGGGTGACGAAAAAAGCAATATGTGATTGGTGTGATAAAGAACTCGAAGGTATCTTTGAGGATATCTTTGAATCTGAGAAGGGAACTCTCTGTGATAACTGTGAGAAGGGTCGATTAGAAGAGGCTCGCATTTACGCTGAGGAGTCAGGTGATCGAAGGATTCAAAGAGAGATTGACCGTGAAATTGCCAAAGCCGCTAAACGCGCCATCGGAGGGGATGATGCTGAAACAGAACCAGAGGAGGGGAATAACCCATAACAACTGTTCCTTGTGTGGAAGCGAGGATACTGAAACAGAGGATTTTAATTTCTGCAACTGTTGTGGTCAGTTTTTTGACGACGACGAAACAAAGGAGAGCTGCAATGAACGCCCCAGTAAAACCACAGGACGAAGTATCGAAGATCATCAGTCAGATAGAGAGAAGCTCAACCGAGCAACTTCGCATTACCAGTAGGACATTCAATGGGAAAAAGTATTTTGATGCTCGCATCTGGTTGAAGAGCACTGGTGATTTCTATCCAACCAAAAAGGGCATCTCATTGCCTGTGGATATTCTTCCGCAGTTCATCGGAGAACTCTGCACGTTAGCTGAAGTGGAAGGAGTCGCGGTTGTTACAAAGCCGTAATCTTTATGAGCAGAAACCTTCAGATTATTGATCCCCAACTAGGGATCTCAGCAAACGTGAAGTACGAGCCCTTGAACGCAGGCGACAAAGAAAAAGCAAAGGTCATTTACAAAACTGATTCTGGACAGATCGTAACCATGACCAATGTGGACGACCAGAATAAGCCTGTGACCTATCGTAAAGCATATCTTGATCCAACCGGAGTAGAACACCCAAAGGAACAGCTCAAGGCTCATGATGAGAGCGGTGACCTTCTCGTTCAATTCGAAATGACAAGTGTGTTTGAAATTATTAAATACGAACCTGCGAGAAACTACGTCGATCGGTACATCGTGGATAAATATTACGAAGTGTATCCATCCGATGACGGTAAGAAGAAAGACGCTGATCGCAAGCTCGCAAGTGATCTGAATCGGCAGCAGATGAAACGTCTCTATGACCATTTGATTGAAAACGGATTGGTCGCTAAAGCTGAGTTTATCGCCTCTTCAGGTCATTATCGCGCAGGTGCTGGATATATCAGACCAATCACGTTTGATGACGGTAAGTGGACGCTGGAGCTTGGGAGCTTCAAAGAAGAGAAAGTGTTTCAACATCTTCATGAGCTGCACATCGCTCCTGTGGCTGTATCAGTAAAAGCAAACAAGCCTAAGAACGCGTTAATTTAATTGCATGGTGACGGGCTTGGACGGTATCGAGGTAAGTGGTGCAAGAACTTCTAAGTGATTTTGAAAGCACTGTACGCGTTTGAAGGTGAAAGAGTTGTTGGTACCAGTTACCAGCATCATTTCGTTAGTTTAACGGTAGAACGCCTGGGCGTAATTTACCAGGAAGTAGAGGTTCGAATCCTCTGCATTTGATAAGTGACTTGGTTTACTTTCAAGCAAAGTAAGTGCGGACATTCATGGACGTTGCTCTTCCATTGTCGTCGTTGACGGCACCTCAGAACACATTACCGTTCTAGCCCCGATCCTGCGATGGAGGATTTATGGGCATAGCAAAACGTCTTTATGAAATCAAAATGTACGGGAGGAATGATGAAAACGGAGAGATTGGATATTCGGGTCCCGTATCCGGAAATCTGCGGAAACCTAATCACATACCCGTGCTTCGTGGAAGCAAAGTACGACGGGGAGATGGGGATATACGTTCTGGAACTAGGAAAGATATTCGGAAAGAACGGACTCGCAAGATCTGAGTGCACTTTAACTGATGATCTTAAGATTGTCGCTGAAGAACTTAACACGACTTGCATTTATGGTGAGTTGATGTACCGAGAAGGATATGCAGGTGATATCTATAAGCTCTTATCCGCATCTAAGACAGATGACGCTAATTTAAGATTTGTTCCATTCGATTTCGCAGCTCTTCGGATAGCCTTGATCGACCGAAAGCAAATGCTTAACGAAGCTATAGATAAACTGATGCTCATAAATAACAACATTTCCAGACTGAGAAAGATCCACTGTGAATGGGTGACGAATAAGCTCGAGCTTGAAGAAACGTTTGGTATGTTTACCGCTGTTGGATATGAAGGGGTTGTGTGTAAGGGTCCTTCAGGCAAGGGCTTCACCACAAAGACATCATGGGTAAAACTCAAAAAGAAATACACGGCGGACCTGCGAGTTATATCCGCTGATCCAACACAGCAGCGCATTGGGTTGACGCATAATGACCAAAGCGAACTGTGCGGATGTAAAGTTCCTAACATCTCGTACTCAGAGCGCATGGCTTTGGTAGGTAAAATCGTAGAGATCCAGTACCTTCAAAAGTTAACAGATGCTACTGGTGTTCTTACAGGTTTGAGGAATCCAGTCTTCCTTCGGGTTCGTGAAGATAAAACAACGGTAAGTTTAAAATAAAGGAGATCGTGATGGGCGCACAGCCAAAAGTAACGACAGAGCAGTTAATAAAGATCAAGAATGAGCTTGGAAAGGCCGCTACAGCAACGCTGATCCAGAAGAAATTACACGAAGAGACCGGGATCATGGTCGATGAGTCAACTATCCGTGGGAGATTGGTTGCAGCAGGACAAGGATTACTTTCTACGAAGGATACCGGTCCGGATGTTAACCTCGGACAGCAGACCAAAACAGCTCCTCAGCCATTCGTTATGAAGCAGCACGCCGTTGAGGATGAGTTCAAGAAGTATATCCCTGACGCTACAATCTTCGTAGGTTACGTTGAGAGGCCTGTTGATCGCCGGTTGGCCATGCACTATCAGGCTGGCAAGTTCCCTGTCTCTCAGGGCAAGCAGGGCACCGGCAAAACGATGGGGCACCTGTACTACGCACATAAGGCTAACCTTCCGTTCGCTTTGCTATCTTGCCATGAGGAAATGAAGCTTCACAAGCTCTATGGGGATAAGACAATTCAGAACGGTAACATTGTCTTCCGCGAGAGTGAGTTCGTGCGGCTGACTCAGGTTCCAAGCGTGATCCTGTTCGATGAGATCAATGCGATCTCGAATAAGAACACGTTCGATTTCCATGCCCTGCTTCAGAACCGGGAACTGTTTGTGAAGGATGCAGACAACGGTAATGGGAAGTGGTTCAAGCTGCACCCTGAGTGCAAGATCGGTTTCGCTATGAACCCGAAGTCTCAGAAGTACATCGGCGGAAATATCAAGCCATCCAACTTTCTAGGACGCTGTACCTTCTTGACCTATCCTGAGTTCTCTGTGGATGAGATCAAGAAAGCTGTATCTGCTCGCCACCCTAAGCTTCCTAAAGCTGAACTCGATAAGTTCGTAAAGTATTTCCAAGCGATCACAGATGTTATCGACAAGAGCAAGCTGCCTATCGATGTGAGTATCCGGCAGCTGAATAACCTGATCGACTTTGAACAATCAGGTATGCCCTTGAAGGAAGCTATCGAAGATTCAATCTCCGGTATGTTAGATGCCGTATCTCAGCCAGCTGCGAAAGAGTCATTCTTTCGTATCGCGCAGGCCTGCTGGGACAGTCTCAAAAAGTAACCGAACTACGACGTGATCCGGGAGAAGAGTTCTGGACCTCGTGGGCCTAACATCAAGCGATCGAACGGATCGCTTCCCACGAGGGAAGAACTCTTCGGCGGATCAAAGGAGGAGTGAGTGAGTCAGCTTAGAACGTTTGAGATTCTCGCAAAGTATATTGGCAAGGCCTCTAATGTGAAGGTGCGTCTCGAGAAGGATGCAGTACCGCATGCGTATCCTGAAACACGGGAGATTGTGCTGCCGTACAACATCGCTGAAGACAGAGTCTATCCTGCCATTGCTGAGTGTATCCATGAAGCCTGTCATATCCGTTACACGACTTTCAAAGTAAAGGATGTTATCGATGATGATTATGAAATGCACATTCTTAACGCCATCGAAGACATTCGGATTGACAAGAAAGCATTTGGAATATTACCAAATATCCCAGGTTTTTACGAAGACCTCTATGCTGACATCAAGAAACGTCAGCCTTCCGAAGCTGAGCGTAAGAAGATGGCGTTCGAGGGTCGCGTGCTGGTCGATATCATTTGTGACCAGGAGGGCTTTGGTCATTACAAGTCAGGGGACAAGGAAGTTGAGGAGTTCATTGCTGATTACGGTATTAGTCATAAAGTCTATGAGGCGCGTGATGCTCTGGATAATGGCGACCTTAAGAAGGCTCGGAAGAAAGTTAAAGAGATTGCGGATGCCTTTGATATAGATCGCAAGAAGCCAAAACCTAAAGACCCTAATGCTCAAGGTGGTGGCGGAGCTAGACCGGCAGCGCAGCAGGTAGCTGATGCAATGAAGGCTATTGGTAAAGATGCTTCGAAGATCTGGGGTCACACAAGCGATGTATCAAGCGCTCCATTCATGGTGCTTGATCCGCTTGCTCTACGCGAACAGACGCAAAAACAATTCGAAGAACTCTTGAAAATGAAAGAAGAGCAGCTTTTTATCCATGAAGAAGGTGGCCTTAACACGGAAAATCTCACCTCATTCTTTACTGAGGACATTGAGGAGCTGTTTGTGGATTCCAGAATCATTGAACCGAAGAAGAGCAAAATCATTATTGTTCTTGATGCCTCTGGATCCATGAGCTCTTCACTTCTCTGTGGCACGTCAGCTAAGGATGCGGTCGCGAAGACTGCCGGGTCAATCAAAGAAGTAATCGACCGCGTGAACGAAGCTGAGGGCCTATGCGTTGATTATGAGATCGCTGCCTTCAACGAAAACTACATCAAGCTAGATAAAGAAAACTGGATGAAACAGTACAACCAGCATACCGGAGGGACCTGTGTAATTAACGCGTTCAAACAGGCACAGAAAGACCTTCTTAGCGATTTTGATATAGAGGGTAACAAAATGATCGTGTTCTTAACTGACGGTCAAGTGGACTCCACTGAAATTGACCAGGTTAGAGCTGAGATCATTAAGACGAACTCCGAAATTAAGGTTCTGATCCTGGGAGTGGGAGCTGATCCGCATGGATCATTCGTTCAGAACATCATTGAAGATGCCAATATCATGGACCTCGAATCTGCGGATGTCATCCTACTCGAAGCAATCATGGGTGCTCTGGGGTCCTGAGACGAAATCATGGAGCGGTGCCGTTGCGCAGGGAATGGATGGCTAACAGCGAGCGAACGGCGAGCGGCATCCATGACCGGAGCAGAGGCAAAAGCGTAATGATTTCGTAGAAAGGAGCGCGAGCATGAGCACCCTGACTTTCACAGAACAGTCTTTCAAAGAATTTAAGCGGCTGTATGAAAACTGCAAACCTAAAGGAGTTTTTAAATTTGAAGAACACGATGTTCTCAAAGAGTACGCAAAGTATCTAATTCAGTATGTCGAATCTAAACAGGAGGTAAAAAGTGGACAGGCTTTTAAACGTAAGTAAAGTGAAGAAGTTTTTACTGGAGGCCGGGAAATTAAAGTATGCCCATACGCCAGAGTACATTCCAACGCGTGTATCGAAAGAGTTCATTCAGGATCTTGATGACAAGGTACGTCTATGGATTCGTGAGTATTTTGAAACACGACCGAGTAAGGGCCGTACGATTGGTTAACTTAACGACGAGTGACGTGCCAGAAGGTGCAGCGATAGAGCGAGGGAACGCCGAGCGAGTGACTGGAGGTTTGCTCGAAGCAAACCAAGCGAGCGAACGGCGAGCGACCAGGCACCTAACGCTCACCGTTGGCACACAACGAGGAGGTTTATGAAGCATCTATACGATGAGACTAAGGTTCTTCAGACGTATCAAAGTGAGAGTAACCACAATCGTTTTTACACAGTGTACCGTGATAGGGACGGGATCATTTCCTGTGACTGTCCTTCATGGAAGTTCCAATCAAAGCCATCCCATAGCAGAGACTGCAAACATAAACTCTTCTATATGGGTGAGCAAATGCAGGAGGAGGTGTCCATTGAAGAACTCGAAACAACATGAACCTATAGCCATGGCCTTAGCTGACCAGGTATTTAAACCGGGTAAGGCTTTCTCTTATTCCGACATCGCTAAGATGATCGAGCACGAGAGAGCGCAACGCGGCGTGATGAAAAAGACTACCGTTGAAGAAGTGTCTCGACACGTCAGCGCTATGCGGATTCGTCTGGAAACCAACAGAGCTTGCACGTTAATCAATATCCGTGGGTATGGATGGAGATGCGTTGGAGCTTACGGTCAGTCCATCGCTGTCTTCGCCATGCAGAATGTTAAGAAGACAATCATGCAAGCTGAAAGGACAAACCGGTTGAAGCCTCTAGTGGATCAGAAACATATCCCTGAGGCTATCACGAAGGTGTTTACCAAGGCTTCAAATCAGCTAGTCAACATCAGTAAAATCAAGAAAGACTTTGTGCTTAACTACGAAAAACTGAGAAAGGGAGGAGCTCTCCATGAAGAAACAAAAGCAATCCGCGCTCACTGATCTTGGATTTTTAGAGAACATATCAACTCCGTATAAAAGAGAGTGGACTATTGAGAAGGCTCGGGTGTTTCTTGAATACCTAAAGAGCCTTCCGTTTGGGACTCCGTTTAAAGCAACACAAATCGCGGAGTCTGCTAAACTTGTCGGCATGTCAAACCAATCCATGGCTCCATTTTTAAAAGAACTTAAAGTCGCTAATCAGAAGGGGTGGTCTCTTGAAAAATATTTCGAAGCTGGGCGCCCTTTTCGTCCGGGTAAGCAGGTTGTTAAGTAAGGATTACGTACAGGTCTGTGATACTTGCGGGCGTAAGCCTATCGACTTCACTACAGATGCAAAGGATAAAGGGTACTGGATATTGCAGCATATTGATTCAGCCTCGCCTTCGCATCTCATGTCAGATATGAGCATCAAGCTGTACGTATCACTAGAGCGGAGACCTAAGCGCAAAGAGAACTATTTGTACAACTGCTTCTCATGCACGCCGAGTCGCCGCGAACCTATAACGATTCAACTTCCGGAGTCAGCATCAGGTTGATTTGAGAACGTTGCAGAGAGTGGCAGATTAACCGATCTTTAAAATCATGGTGCTTGTAGCTCAGGTAGTAGAGCAGGGTAAAGACTATCATGTCGCGTGGGTTGCTCCACGAATCGCAGGTAGCTAGTAACTCAGGTCGGGTGTGCAAGTCACCCCAAGCACCACCAGTTTTTGAATAACATTTTGCCAGAAGCGTATATGCGTAACGCCGTGACCTGCGGTAAGCGGCTAAAAGGTGAATGCCAAATAGTTTCCCTGCCTCACTTTTGGAATAGTCCTACATCTGGCATTCTCTTTAAGGTGGATTATGGATGAAGAAACGAGAAATTGGGCAAAGGAAGAAGCGAAGAAGATCGGGCTGTGGCTGTATGGCCCCGATGAAGGTCAGACTGAAGGCGTTGTGAGGACTTTGATAGATAAGATTAGTGCGGTGATCTTAGAGGGGTATGAGCGCGGAAGGCAGGATGAGCGCGAGGCGGTGAAGATGGGTGTGCTGTCAAGGCTGCGCCATCTTGAGAGAGGATTGAATGTGGACAGCCCCGCATGGCTCCAGATGGGTGAGATTATGGGCGTTTTGGAAAATTATTTTAAGGGGCGGGAAGCCATGAAAGACTCGGTGAAACCATGAGCAGCTCTTGGAATTGTGAAGAAGAATTGAGAAGCCTTGCGGCTGATCTATATCGGCAAGCGGCTGAGTTAGAAGCGGCGGCAGAAGTCCTAAGAACTCTTCGTGAAACAGATGGAATTAACGACAAGATTAAAAAGGCCAAGCAATGGGCGAAAGATTGGATGAAACCATGAACCGCACAACGGAGGTGGGCATGAGTAAGGATGAGGATAGGCTGAAGGAGAAGAAAGTACCCCGCAGGATTCCGTATGACTCTTGGATAAACAGTCAGCTCTCGATTGCGAGGCATTACGGGGGCTGTAAGGTGAATGGAAAGACCTACAAGCTTGATAGAAAGTGTAAGGCTGAGGCTAATGGGAAGTATAAACCTGATCTTGTGGAGGTGGTATGAGCGACCAGAATCCTGATGAGAAGCTTACCGAAATCGCTTTGTATGCTAGGACACTACCGCCTCATAAAACAAAGCAAAAGGAATACTTCAAATATCTTCTTACTGCCCTGACATCCTTGAGGGCGGAGAAGGATGCGGAGATTAGGCAGATTAAAGATTATTGGGATAATTCAGTTGATAAGTTTATGAATAAGAAATTGGGCGAGCTTGCGGTCGAGAGGGATGCGCTGATGGCTGAGAATGAGAGGCTGCGAGCTTCAGACTTTTTGTACCACGCAAATACGATCATTCAACATGCCAACGAGTATTACGATAGTTTCTACAAAGATCAAATTGAAGAACTCGAAGCCCAACTCTCCTATCTCAAGAAGTCTGAGGAGCGGATAAGGAGCGCCCTTTTGCGATATGCCGATTCCGCTAATTGGGTTGACGGTGGTTTTAGAACTGAAGAAGCAAACGTCATATTTATGAACCCTTTCGGGAGAGATGAAGCGGGTTATGTTATAGCCAAACAAGCCCTCAACGCCACTGAGGAGAAGGGCAAACCCATGACTCAGGAATCGGAGGTTAATTGATGAAGTACACAGTAGATGGTTGGAATAACTTTTGTAGTGTTTTTGAGCTTCCAGAGCGTTACCCAAGCGGTTTTTGTTTCGGTGGTGGAATCCCCGTGACAGTCACTATGGTTGATTGGTTTAATCCAGTTTCAGGTATGGGACAGCCCGCCATTAGCAAAGAGCAATGGGTAAAAAAACTAGGAGAATTTCAAACAGAAGAAGTATCGGATGACGGTCTGAGAGAGTCACTTTTGCCGTGGGTGAGCATGAAAAATTACGTCAAGAAAGGAAGGACTTATTTAATACTATGCAACTTCGGAGCATCTTTGACGTTTAAGGGTGGTGAACCCATGACTCAGGAAGACGAGGTGAAGCCGTGACGGAGCAAGAGAGAGGGCGAGGAATGGTTAAGAGAATCAAAGCCTGTTGGATTCATAGCGAGGAAAATACCGAGGGAGAATGTGTCAGGTATACAGATTACCAGTCCTTAGAAACCGAACTCTACACCCTCACCAAAGAGCGTGACGCGCTCCTTGTGGCGAATAACAAAAGAAAGAAATAGCATGAGTTGGACACCCTGGAAGGCTGCTGAAAAGCAGGTCTCCGAGTTCTTTGGCGGTAAACGAAGGGTCCGGATCAACTATTCTGACTTTGCCGGTGACATTGAACATCCCCGTTTAGCCATTGAAGTTAAGCAAGGTAAGCAGATACCTAGCTATCTAAACGCTAAATTCCCAACGGTCATCAGAGCGTTGGCTAAATCATATGTAATCTATCCGGCGCATAAGACGCAAGAGATGGTAGACGTGATTAAGTCTGGGAACGCGCACTGCTTTGAGACTCGCGTCAGGAAGGACGCTAAGTTCTTATTGGATGGTTTACGGCAGGCGTCTGCTTACCCTGAGAACACCGGGAAGATTCCAATCCTTGCTATGAAACCTCCACGGTGCCGAGGATTTATTGTTGCGATGTCCCTCTATGACTGGTTCGATCTATACCTCTAACATCTAAGTTTAGCTGCTTCCTCATTAACAACCTTAGTCAAGGGATCAACCTCTAGTGCTTTGCCCTGAGCCAGGATAGTTTCAATCCTACCCTGTATCCGATTCTTCTCGATCAATAGTTCATCCAAGCTCAAGTTATCAATGCTGGGGCTAGCTGCTGTCCATGCTGCAAAATTTGATGGCACTGATTGGTTACTGGTAGTGACCCCTGACCAGTAAATATTATTCAGAGCCTGCTGCGTCTGCGTCTGTGTAGCTACCTGCTCGTTGGTAGCAGACCCAACAAAGCCAAAATTCTTCGCAAAATCACCTAGACTTGTCGCCATTTGAAGCCTCCTTTAATTTTTCTGTTTCGTTTTCAACTGCTGATTGAACGTCATCGATATTATTTTTCTTCTTCATAAGCAGAACAGACCGGACATGATACATAATCTTGAGACATCCTTTACAAAACAAGGCCACCTCTTTAGATGGTTTTTTTTCACTGGTAAGGATAAGGCCACCCCGTGAAGCGCAGACCTTCGTGACTTCCTGACCAGAACGCCCGCAAAAGAAGCAGTCCTGCATACCGATCTCTCCTTGATCGTGATCCATTACCATTTACCCTTCTTGATTTTAGATGCTTCGTTGTTGATTAGATCCACCAGCGATTGATCAATCGTATCCGGTGAGCTTAGTAAATTCTTACCAAACTTGGACTCGCGGTATAGCAGGCAGTCATCACACAAACCAGCCTTCTCAACCAAGTCGCGCTCAGTATCACCCTTCTGTCTCGTTGCGGTTATCAAACGGACACCGCTGTTTATCTTAGCGCAGAGGAAGCATTGCCCTTCAACAAGAACACGCTCAAAGGTATTGCTCATATTCCCTCGCTTCTTCTGCAGTGACGCTGTGTTCGTGCGGATTGCTGACATGATGCCGCTTACAGAGGCCGCAAGAATTGAAGATAGACTGGATGAACTTTGGGAACAGCCTTTGATTTGTTTTTGTGTTGTGGAGTTTGTGATGGATCTCATCGATAGGTCTCACGCAGTTCGGGTGCTTGCACAGGCCGAGCTGGGCTCTTCTTATCGCTTGCTTCACCTCTGGGTCGAATCCACATCTCGTGGGATTTGATTGCATCGAGCACCTTCCTCCGGTTTTTAGCATCCTGTTCTGGAATCCAGTCTTTGTAAATTCTGAGCCAGTGCAGGTTCCCTGAGTTTTCTGCTAGAACTTTATCACACTGTTCCCGGTAACTCACCACCTCGTCAAGACCCCCCACCTTTTTGTACATCTTTGCTTTATCTTCCTTGTCCGAGTCCTTCCAGTCCGGTGTGTTCCGCAGCATATCAAAATCAAACAGCTTCTTAGGCTTAACTGGTTCCGGTAGGTAGCACAGCTTGTTGATTGATTCCAACGCTATGTATGCCAGCTCCTTGTTAAAGTCCGGACCAGACAACTTACCACGCATGTAATTAGACAACAGCTTCATGCAGGGCGCATTCTCTGACCCGTTAAATATTTTCTTAAAGTCTAAAATCATAACCCCCTCCGTTCTAGCTCCGCTACCGCTTGCTCGAAAGAAATCTTCGCTTCGAGATACTGGTCGAATAACCTGTAGTTTTCAGCCACCAGTTGCTCTATACGGGGCTGCAACTGTTTAACCGTATCAAGAGCGCCCTTAGATTCTGCCGCGCTTATAGCGTCATTGTGGAGGTCGTTTAAGTACCAAGCCCAAACACATAAAATCATTAACACCAAGCTAATTAATAACATGTCAGTCCTCCAGAGCCCTTTCGAAGGCTTTTAATCCTGCGTTTTTGTTATCGTAAACCCCCTCTAACAACCGCACATAGTTACGATCGTTCTGGATGAACCAGTCGAACGTCGCCCGCCATGACTTATCCGGCATCCTACCCATGCAAAACTTTGAATCCAAAATCTTGTCAATCGCTGCTGCCCAGTCCTTCTCAAACAATTCCTCCTTGAGCCTCTCACGCACTTTAGCCTGTCTCGATGCTGAGAAACAGAGCACCTTCGGTAAAGCTTTCGAGTTCCAGTAATTAAGTATATTACTGAGTGTATTAGTATGTTTATTACTAAAGCCACTACCCAGCTTTTGAAGAGAGTGAGTAAGAGGGTTAGGGGGAGTATGAGGGGGGAAGGGAGAGAGAGCGAGAGGGACTTTTACTTCCCCCAGAAGAGCTTGTTTGTGGGTCTCTAATGGGTTTTCGGCCAGCCTAAATAGCTGCTTTTCCAAGGCTTTAGGTTTGGTCTCGACGTGGGTGGGCCGCGTCGTTGTTGGGGGTAAAACTGTGGGTCTCATGTGTGGGTCAGACCCATGGGTCTCATGACCATTAGCTGATGCCATAGAACCGTTACCACGTATAGCTTTAGCGTAGGTCAGTTTGTGGGTCTCAGTTGTGGGTGAGACCCATGGGTCTTTAACGCCCTCAAGCGCTTTGATCTTTTGATACGAGCTCCAATTTATAATTGTGAGCAGAGACCCTTCTTTGTCTCCCTCGATATCCAAGATCTTATGCTTGTGGTGGAGACGTTTAAGAGCGTTCTTTACTGTCGATTCGGGCATCCCTAAGCCCTCAGCGATCTTCCGCCGTGCGAGTACAAGTTGACCAGGGATTAAGTCAATGAGTTGGTTCCGGAACAGAACCTTATTGCTCTCCTGATCGGGGGCTGTGACTAGCAGGTAGATGAACACACAAAGAGCGTTGCTGTCCCGCATCACGGAACTAGAGACAATCTTTCTGTGTAGAAGAATAGCGCTCATGTTTAAAAGGTGCTCTCCGGACGCTCCTGAGAGGGGAAATCAGGTCAAGGCCAAAAGGAGTTAAGGCGCCTGAGGTCCGGAGAGCGATCTTCGTTTACGGCCGCTTAACCCACGAAGGGACATCTTCGATGGATGCAGGATCAAACCCAGGATTCCCTTGCGCGGGAGCGTAGGGGTCCTTTGTGGTTGTTTTGTTCTTGGTCTTGCCGTTGTAGGTGTCAGTGAAAATATTCATATACACCTTCCGACCGACACATGCATCAAGGAGGTTCTTGAACTCCTGAGCGTCTGTATCGATTGGGGGTAGGCTAGACACGTCAAACTGGAGAACCTGTCCCAGAAACGAAGATAGACGCCATAGCGCCGATTCTGTGAGGGTATGGTACTCCCTTAAAGATGCCCCCATATGTTCGGCGGGCGCATTAACTTCCGTTGACCACTCGACCTGCTCATTTGAAGAACCCTTTGATGCGATCTTTTTCCAGCTATTGATCGTCACAAGGTAAGCTCCATCTGGTAAAAGCGGGTGTTCCCCTTCTCCTGCTGCTTTGAAATTTGCTAACATCGTATTGCTCCTTTGTTATACGTCGTTGACAGTATCGCCCTTGATTAGTTGCAACTCACCAGAAGACAAGGGCTTGAATGGTTTAGCCTTCTGGTAACTGAACTTCCGAACCTTGTCAAAGATGAAACACAAGTCGGCCGGTTCAAACTTATCCACACCCCGGTACTGGCTCTTAGCCAGGATGGTTGGGGTAGGTTCAAAACGGATATAGCGGTCCTCTGTCTTCTCGTACTTTTCAAGATGACCAACCATATCCACGATTCCGCACAGCTCTGTTGCGAGGGATGGAAATACCTTCGGTACAGTACGGGTCTTGTCACCGTCCGCAGACTTCTCGATTGTGAACGGCATCTCCCAGGCATTGAAGACTACATTTATTCCGACTTCGATCAGGTTCCTGAAATTGTACGTGTACTCGCGGAGTTTGGATGCGGCCTCGCCCTTGTCAACCAACGTAGCAAAGTCCTTCTTCTTCATCTTCACAATCGCTAACACGAACCACTCCTGAAGCTCTGAGATGTTGTCGATGACAACGTACTTGAACGGGTGCTTCTCCGTCAGCAAGAACCGGTACAGCCCAGCAATCTTGTCGAGATCCCGATCCATCTCGAACACGGTGTGTCCGCTGCCAAGCAGTGCTCCGCGCCCGCACTCAACGTTGATGATCAGGGTTTCCCCAACGGGCAGACGCTTAATGCAAGTCGTCTTCCCGGTCCCTGGATCAGCGTAGATGACAACCGCAATACCTCTGTCAACGGTGTCGCCGATAACCTTGAAGTCCTTACGTGGATCGTATGCGACGGCCATTAACGACCTCCTAGTGATTGCAAACGTATTCTTTTAACCGTCATATGCGTCACTCCTATTCTTCTGCCGATCTCGCGCAAGGATAAGCCCCAAAGATCGTTAACCTTCTTCTGGTATTCGGGATTGTGCTTCAAGGACCACTCCTTTACATGATGGTTAACGTGACAGGCATTGCAAAGAGTCTCTAGATTGCTCGGATCATTGTTAGGTCTAGCGGACCCACGACCATTACCGTCCCTGTGATGCAACGAAAGCCTCTTAGTGGAACCACACTGACACTTAGCGCCGATCAATTCCTCTCGTGGGGCGCCAAAGCGCTTTTTATCGATACATCTCCTGACGGAAGCCCTCGATTCCTCTAAATGAGTGGATCGGTAAGCCGATTGATAGGCTCTCTTACACGCCTTGCACTGACTCTCCCTGTCATAGAACTCGCCTTCTTTACCACACCTAGAACATATTTTCATTTTACCACCTCGTTAAGAGATGATACAATTACCTAGTGTTCCAAGCAATATAAAACTTATACTAAATTTACCAGCGCGATACCACTTCCTACTCTCAGCTATCACCTCGTTCATTTTCTCTTTAAGCTCTGTGATCGCAGTCACCACTTTTCCAAGTGTCTCCATGATGAGGTCTGTATCTGATTTCTTTTCTTCAACTTTCTCGCTCATAGCTCATCTCCTAGGGTTAGGGTGTTATCGTCAGGGAACTTCTGTCTCTTGTCGAACAGCCCATCGACAATGATTGGGTCAAGCACTTCTTGAAAGCAGATCGATTTGTACGGACACTCTCGGCCGTACATGAAGCAGGCATCCGTAGAGCGTTGGAATGAATTTGTGTCCAGAGCGTTGTTCATGTCCGTGATGTCAGCAAGCAAGTCCTGCTCGAACAGATTTAGCTGGAGTTCTGATCTGTAGGAATAGTGCCTGTCATACAGTTTGCTCTGATTTGCGGGGTCTTTGTAGTAGTCGTAGTTTCGCTCACCGAACGTCGTCGCAGTTTCGTACTGGCCTTTGCGGAGCAAGGGCTTGCGGATCATGTCGTAGAAGACACCGTGCACGCGCTGCTTAAGGATCTGTTGCATCGCCCAGATATAGCCAGTAGCCTGGTAAGACACGTCAGCTCGCCGTTTAAGCTCATTTAAATTCATCCCGGTGGTCTTGACCTCCCGGATCCAATACTTCCCCTGATCGAAGATTAGGCCATCTAAAACGCCAACCATATCGATTCCCGTATCCTTCACAGGGACTTTGAACTTCTGTTCAGGATAGATCTTGTTGAAGATTACAGAGGTGAACGGGTAATTCTCCCACATCCCGAGAGCAATGTACTTGCCGACCGTTTGATCCTCTTCTTCGTTCATGGATTGAGACTCGCCAATAGCCTTATCGAAGTCCTTAATAATCTGAGCGTGGCAGGATTTGATATCGATGCCACGGAAGTAGGATTCAAAGGCACCGTGTATGGATTTTCCGACAGAGACCGAAGCCCCTTCAGAGCGTTTAGGAACCAGACCGAGTTGATTTTTGAAGTAGTATTTTTTCTTGCAGGACTTGAAAGTAGCGAGGGATGAGTAGCTGATCGTAGGCGTGTCTTGCGTCATTCATTACCTCCCTTTTTTGGCTGTGAGACGCAATAATATCACGCTGTTTTTTTTTCGCAACAGGATTTTTAAAAATTATTTTCAGATCATGAACGGCAACAAAATAACGTAAGAACTCGCGATGCACGCATCCTCAAGCATCGTAGATTTATCGTCATGAATAAACTTAAAAGGGTTGAGAACACCGAATAAAATAGATCCAGATGTTGCGAGCAAAAGCTGAAGAGCGCCAAGCCACGGATGTCCGGCAAGGATTCCAACGATGAGACCCACCAGCCCGTAAGATGCACCACAAAGACCACGGAAAAGGATCTTCAAGCCAGCCCGATCATGCGTGTACTTAATTCCATATGAGAATCCGTTAGCGGCAGCGAGATACAACAGCGCTAGGAGCGCAACGAGATTCATCTGGAACAGCACGATGACGGCAGCGAGAACGGAAGGGCCAATCCAACGGCGCATAAACTTAGGGCCTTGACCACCAAGAAAATAACAGATCACGAACGGAACAATTAAAAGCAGAGATTTAAAAAGAGGCATGTTTTTCTCCTATCGTCTGAGCTGGTTGACACTTTACCGTTATTGGTTGAGATCGAGATCGGAGGCACGGGAGGTGTCGACTTCTTACTGTGAAAATGTTTCCAAATTCCAATACCGAGCCATATCACGCTGACCACAATCGTCAAAACAAGTATCTGATGGAAGGTTGTCGTGATAGCTTTTGCAGTATTCAAGCCATTAAAAAAACCACCAAAAAACTTTCTCCAACTCCACGCCTCGCCACCTTCAGGCAGTTCTGCAACTTCAGCCATATTTAGTCTCCTTGTGTTTTATAAACTCGCGGTCCATGAAAGAAATGTAACGGTCAATCTCTTTCGGGTCGGGCAAGACATCCCGAATACGCTTAAGCTCAATAGCCAGATCCTTCATTGCGTGCAACAAACCGTGGTACTCAAACCTATAGTCTCTATCCATGACACCCTTATCAGGCTTAGCCCTACTCACATATAGCCTTTAATGCGTTAAAGTTTACCTAACTAGGAGGATGATACATGCTCAAAGAAACGCCGCTGATTTTAGGAGACACTTGGTTCGTACCTTGTTTGTCATGTGGTCAATGCAACGAAGAAAATGAACGCTACTGCACTGGCTGTGACGAACAAATGGTCACTGATAAAAAGCTAACTAGCCCTGAAGGTCCTTAAAGTCATTCGATGTTTTTAAAGCAAGGGCAGCGATGCTATCTTTAAGCTTGTCAATGCTATCCCATATCTTGTCTGTCATGCGCTCGCGTTGTTCACATTCGTGTTTAATGCTGAGCTCTCTCGCTGCTTTTTCGTATTGAATTTGTTCAAGCAGATCTTTCATATCCGCTTCCGCAGACTGAATACGTGAGGCCATTCGTCCACCCCAGTAACACATAACAGCAATGTTGGCGATAATAGCCCCGACAATCGCAGCTAAAAAATAAATTAGAGGTAAAAACCATTCAGGCATGGGGCTATCCTTTCGATTTAGACGTTCTGATTTTTTCTCTCAACCAGTCCATCGTGTGCTTGCTGTTCTCATAAAAATTAGGTTCCCGAGGGTTTATCCCTGCTTTCTTCCACTCATCCGGTCTCAGCTTCTTAGCTACTGAAAATAAAGCAGCGATGCGCTGAGCCCTATCAAGCTCTTCGTTACGCTTATTGATCGCATTGACGGCGCCTATCTCATAGCCGGGGAAGTCTCTTGCATAGCCAATGATCGCGTCCTTTAGGTCAGCTTCGGAGACCTGAGCTATCTGCAATGTTCGCTCACTGATCCTATCCAGCTTATCCTTTGTGAACCGACGGAACTCTGAAGGACTGATGACCTTGCTACCAATAAAGATCGGCGTCTCGTCACCGCGCATAGACTTCGAGATGCTGACACCGGTAAAGTATTGGAGCATGTACTGGTCGAGCGTTTTGTTCCTGTCTGCGTTGGGTCTAGCGAAATCAGGACCGGCAACGGAGAGCAGCGTGTAACCGGAAGACAACCAGTTCACTATGCCATCAGCAGGAGTACCAAAGTTCGGGCGCCTCAATTTCTGGGACGGGTCGTTAGGGTCTTTGTCTGCGATGTAGTAAGCGATCATCCTTGGCACGACGCCGAGACGGCTCACAAAGGCTTCCTCACCTTTACCCATACCGAACAAAGAGAAATTCTCAGGCAAGAACTCCTGCATGGTCGTGAACTCCTGCATGAGCGGGATCTTCATATACATCGGTTCGCCGCGCTGGTTATACCCCATAAAAATAGAACTCTTTTTACCAACAGGATTCTGGGATGCCATCAGCGGGCGCTTCTCTTTACTGAACAGCGCTGTGGTCACGAGATTTAGAATCTGGATCAACCCAACGCCAAGCATGGTTCCGATTGCGAACTGACGCAGGATCATCTGCTGCATATGCTTTCGCTCAGACGGGAGAAGCTCACCCCAGAAAGCGCTCTTGGTCATGCGCCGCATAAACTTATTACCAGCGTTGTCGTTCGGCCCAAACATCGTGGCCGCGCCTTCACCGGTCAATCCCAACGCACCCGTAGCGTAGCGAGCCATGGTGAAACTGAACTCACGGGCAAACAAGAAGTTGTTTAGAAAATTACCTTCCCTGCCATGGATGTACTTACCGGGAAAGTTCATCGTCAGGTTCGTGCGCTGACCGGCCAGTCGTTTAGCCATCGGCTCTGGAAAACCACGGCGCATAAAGTCAGCCTTGGTCTCGTAGTAAAGTGTTTTCGACATCCCGCCAATCCAGGTCTCCCACAAATTGCGAGAGAACGGTGTCATGAACTGAATCGTTTGCGCCCACGCGCCCTTATCAGGATTCAGCAACGGCTCTAGCGATTCGTAATCCGACATCTGCTGGAAGGCTGTTGAAGCGCTTACTGTGGCAACACCTGCGCTCATCAGCTCAGTGACTTCCTCGGTTACGGTGCGGCCGGTGCTTGGAGCAAGCGTTGAGAAAGGCTGTCTCTTTACCGGGAGAAGGAACGCTTGAGGATCATGCGTGATCGTAGCGATGGTGCTTTTTAAGATCTTCTCCATGTTCGAGCCGCCGTTATCCTCGCCCTTCGTTAGCATCATACCCAACGCAAAGGATGACCCGACCTGATACAGCTGAAAGAACGGGGAGTACATGATCATCATCTTGGACAGGAACGCAGCTCTGGAAACATACTTCTCCACCTTGCTGACGTCACCAAACTCATTCTTGAAAAACCATTCAAACTCTTCAAAGGCTTTCTTCGGCATCCACGGAAGCTCTTTGAGATTCCCTCGGCGATTTACGAGCGCTTGGTAGCTATTGTTCTCTGAGTACCCGAGCGCTTCCATGATCTGATGGATTTCATGAATGTTTTTCTTCTCACCGGTTCCGACACCGAAGATCTCATCAGAGCCATCCGGCTTAATCCAGTAGCTCTTGTCGTTTTCAGTGTTGGATTTATCCTGTTTCCAACCATTCTTCTTGAGCCAATTAGCAAGCGTGCTCTTGTACATTACGATAGGAAGACCCATAGGAATCAGCGGATTCTCCCATGACTTAAAAGTATTCGCTAGGCTAGCGTTGGTTAAAGACTTCATCCCGTCGTACATGTAGCGGGCAGTTGCTGTCGCTGCGTTGTTAGCGATCTCGAACTTCTGCTCGTCTCTAGCGCGATGCTCGAAGTCATCAGCATCGATGCTCTTATGCTGGGTCTCTGAAGCGATCGAGTCGTTGGTGAAGGTGGATCCACCCGGACCACGCAGTCTCGTCTCCTCGGATTTCTGGTTGTGCGCCGGGAAGTAACCGTGCGTGATGCGCGTATATAAATCGGAAGAGTCGTGATGCCCTGCATTGATGAGCTGGTCACGGACACGGGTGATCTCAGCGTTGGCGAAAGCAACGGCTTGCTGCTCCTCCGGATGCAGCTGCTTCCAGTAGAAAAGCTCCGGCCGAGCCTTAACGCCTCCGAGCATGGCCTCGTTGTTGCGAAGAAATGCTTCTGACGGGATCGATCGTCCTTGCCCAACGAGCGTCTTAACCACCCGCGTTGGCTTGCCGATAGCATCCCTCGATGTCACGCGGACCTCTTCCATGGATTTCCACATGATATTCAGGCGAGCATTAACCAATTCCAACGGAATTGAAAACGAACCGTCCGCGAGCTTCGTGACCAAGTGCGGCGTGTTCTTGATGATGGACCGGTACGCAGCCCACGTTATCTCACTGCCAGCGTGCCACGCTAGGAACTCAGCCATGCTCCGGTCAGTCTGGAAGGTCAACTTCTGACGCTTAAACATATCGTTCATAGCGTTCATCATCTGTGATTCTGTGTACGCCCGAGCGTTGGGGTGCATGTTCTTGAAGACCATATCAGCGTCTTCTTTACCAGCTCCGTTGACGACGTTAACCGTGTTCTCAGGAATCTTACCCCACAGCATGTGAACGAATCCTAGGGATCCATTAGCAACCTTGGTGACAGCGCTCCAGGCCTGCCGGTAAGCCGACCCCTTCTTTGTGGGTGCTTCTGAGCTGTAGACCGGTAACTCTTCAGGCATCTCCGTAGGTGTGTCTAGACCACGATCCTTCGTCCAATCGCCATCTAGGGCCTTTCTTGTGGATGTGAGCAGGGTTCTCAGCTCTTCGGGTAGCAAGTTAAGGATCTCTTCAGCCTTAACCTTGCCGTCCCGGACCTTACTTAAGAGCTCTGCCCCTTCAGCGTTGGCTAAATACGACCCGACCTTCTCCAGGATCTCACTGTCGAAGACGCCGCCTTCTTCTTGCTGAAGCTCGTACTCTTCGAGGAAATCAAGCAACGCGTTGTACAGGTTGTATTCACGGGTGTTCTCCCTCAGAGTCTCCATGGCTTCTTGGTTCTCTTTAAGAACCTTCTCACCCTGCTCGGTCTTGGCCCATAGCGCAGCACCTTGATCGGTCATATCCCGCTCAGCCTTGTCGATATTGAAACTCTCACCGCTTTCGTAATCCACAACTTCTTCCGTGGAATCCGCTCCACGCTTAGGTGTCCTCATCCCGGCTTCCTGCGACAAGCGCATTGCTAATTTTTCGAGATACGCTTTCTCGCCCATGAAGTCACCGGGCTTGTAGGTATCTGAGAGCTCGTCATTTTTAATCCCCATCGTATTTGGGACCACGTTAACAATGTCAACTCTAGGATTATCGTGCAGCTCGATGAGCGCCTTAGTGGAAAGAACTCTTGAACGGAAACCGTTGTCTCCAGATTCAGATCCCTCGCCGACCTCCTTCGCGCGCAGCTGGATCTCATCGAGGGTATTTTTATCCAACGCTCTGAAAGCAGATCCCTCATCTTTTCCCATTGCTTGCTTGGCTGCGCTGGTCTTGAGAGACACGTCGTAATAAGACACAACGTACTCTGTCGTTGAGTTTGGGTCTAAGCGCCAAGGCATACCAGGGATATGACCCTTAATCTTATTTGCCATGACATCCAGGATTCTACGGATCTCGAGATCGAGCGTTGGGGTCTCTTTGCCTGTAGCGTTTACTTTGTCGCGGACCAGCTCCAACGCCAGGATCTTTGTCAGGTTCTCGTCCATGATCGTTGAGTCAATGCCGAGGAGAATATGGACTTGTTCGTGCGCTAAAGCGTAAGCGGCATACGCACCGCCCGGATCTTGGAAGTCATCAAACGTATCTGTGGACAGAGCCTCAACGCCTTTGGATGTGCGCAGCTTGCCTTGTTTAAGAGCGTTGTAATCATTTCGCAGCATCACGTCATCGATGATGATCTTGGATGTGACGATAGAACCGCCAACCCGAGCCTTAGCACCAACCTTCACTGGAGCCTGGCCCTCCTTCAGAAGAGCGTTCAGCTCTTTGGCTATCCGAGCAATCGTTGGTTTATCGTTGACCAAGCGAGCCTTGATGAGATCAGATCTTTTCTCAGCAATCTTGTCAGCGTTCATCCGGACAGCGATATTGCCTTTACGGATAACCTCAATCTTGCTAGCGAACTTCTCGTACACGCCCATAAGAACTTCTTTGGCGTCATCGTAATTTTTCCAGAACTCTTTACGGTTCTTTGTGTGCAGCTCGGTGGGGAGCTTATCCTCCGAGAGCTTTCCGACCACATCGCCACCACGAGGACCAAGCTTTTCTTTTAGAAGATCGTACGCAGTCTTTTTAGCTTCGCCTTCGGCGCGAGCCTTTGCCATCTCGACGATCAATTCCTGTTCGTTTGTAACCTGCCCCTGTGGAATTATTGACAAGATTTCGTCGCGACTCACAGTGAAAGACGAGATAGTTCCATCAAGCCCAGCCGCTATTCTTTTCTTAGAGAAGGACTCCGCGACCTCCTTTGATCGAGTAACAGACATGGGTCCAGAAGACTTTGGCCCAGCCCTGTAAACCGTCACCCGCGACCCAAGCTTCTCTTCCCTGAACATAGCGCTTATCTGGTTATCGAAGAACGGTCTGTTAGCCGGATCTTTCGCCATGGAGACGAGGTTATCGAGGCTTATTTTGAGGGAGGTTGGGTCCCCCCAGGTCTGCGACCGATAGTCCAACTGCGCATTAAGGATAGCTTTCCTAGTTTCAGGTTTCTGGTTAGCTTTCTCGAGCGCTTCATGGATCTTCTGACGTTCAACAGCTAAGTCCAATCCGCGCTGAAGCTGCTTTGCTTTTTTTGCATCAGCTATCAGACCGGTAAGAACCTTCTCTCTGTCTCTGAGCGCCTGCTTGAACTTTTCATTACCGCGAATAGACTCGCCGTAAGCCCAGGCGTCCTCTGTGTTAGCGAAAGTCAGCCGGACTCTTTGATTGGCTTTAGCAACCTGATCACGCATTTTATCCAACGCTGTTTTCTTTTCGATAACAGCGATTGAGCCCTCAACGGTCTCTGTTTTCTCAGAAGCTTGTTGTTGTTTTGCTTGATCTACAGCTTGAGCGACGGTGATCTGATGCATGGAACGAAAGGCCATCTCTGAAGGAGACTCTGTCTTAATACGACGCCGAGCCTTCTCTTTCTGCTGGGCTTCTTTGATCGCATCCTTTACTTTAGCACCGCGCTCAACGTCATCGTCCCATAGAGTAAACTCCTCGTTAAGCTGATCGTTATCGAGACTGTCCATAAAGCTTTTGATCGGACCGTGAGGCTCGGGTCCATCGCCCTGCTGGAAGATTGTGTGCTTGTAATGCACAACCCCATCTTTATCCGCTGTCTTTTTGAACCCGCTAAACTTCCAATCCTTTGTATCTGTATCTCCGACAAAGAAATAAAGTTCGTTCTTAAATTCTTCGCTCAACTGAGCCGGTGTCTTGCCGCGCATTTCATCGATCGGCATCAGCAACAATTTCTTTCTGAGAGAAGCTGGCAAGCGAGTGTCATCAGAGATGTCGATGCCGAGCTTATCCTTAACAACCTGTCTCTTGTCTATGTAATCAACATCTTTAATGCCGTAGGCTTTATCGGCTTCGACCATAGCTTTTGCATCTTTGATGCGGTGAGCCGTCGGGTCATCGTCAACGCTCGCGTAATCGATTACTTCCGGAGGCGCTATGGTCAGCGAGTTGAACGTCTTGCGCTGCTGGTCCAGGTCGTTTTGGCGGATAATAACTTGCTCGAACTTGTCGCGGATCTCTTTGGGCAAGGCTTCGATGAAGCGGGCTCTAACCATCGGATCGTCCATGAGCTCAAGAACTTCTTTCGGATCAAGAGCTCTCTGTTCCGCGAGCTTAGCGTACCGCTCAGGAAGAGAATCCAGCAGGGCCTGTTTGTCCTTGGGAGACATCTTCGAAAGAGCTGAGGGAGTGATCTCCTCGAACGCTTTTTGTTGCATACCGCGCATCTTGAGACTGCTGACTGTGGTGGTAAGACCGCCAACGCCACCGCCCAAGATTACTCCGACTAAGCCAGATTCCAATCCGCGTTTCTGGATCTCGCTGCTAGACCATTGACCTGTTGGCGTAGGAGCCATCCTGGTCATGTTATCCACCATGTCCTGGCCAACACTAGCGAAGTACTCTTCCATTCCCTCAACACCAGCGCTTGCCCCAACTACAGTCATGATTTTAGAGAACGCTTCTTTTGTTGTCTGAAGACCGAGATCTGAAAGCATCTTCGCTCCAAACTTAGAGATTGGAACCGTGCCACCAACGACTTCAGAGAATCCGTCGATCGCTCCGCTCAAGACAGAGTCCAGCAATAAGTTCGCTTTCTCTAACGGTGGCTTACCGCTACGAACACGGGCCTCGCTCTGCTCTGTGAGCTGAGCGTATTTATTCCCAGCGGAAATTGCCGACAGCCCCCCGAGTAATTGATATGACGGGACTCCGTATAGTGCGGCAGCTGCTGTTCCAAACGTTTGAGGTAGGTTCTCAGCGACAGCGAGACCGAGAAACTCACGAGCCTTAGAGTAGTCTGCGAATTTTTTATTCTCTGGCGTGCTAGTGGCTTTAGCGATAGCGTTGGCTTTATCAATTAACGTGAACAGAGTCTCGCCCTTAAACTTTCTTGATCTGACATCCAACGCGTCATGCGCTTTATCCAACGCTCGCATAGCCGGATTCTTTAACAGGAACTCCGGAGCTTCTCTCCCAGATACGGTGAACCCAAACAGCGAGTCAATGCCTTTAAGCTTAGACCCATCAGCTTTCACACCCGCAGTCAGCACATTCGGAAGGTTCACGACGGTTTCATACGCCAGCGGGACTGCTTGAAACCCACCCTGGATCATCCCAACGCCCGCAGCTCCCATCTGAGAAATCAGATCCGGAGTCTTCGAGTTGATGACGGGGTGATTTAAGCTGTCGATGAACTTAACGATGGCTTGGCCGGTATCAGCGGTCTTGCTAGCCTCTAAGTTGTCAAAGAAATTTCCCTTAGATTCCGGAGCCACAGCCTGCGCATCTGGATTGGTTTGAAAGTCATCAAAGAAATTACCACTTTTCTTTGGCGCTGTTGCTGTTGGAGCTAAGTGGGAATCTTGAAAATCATCAAAGAAATTAGCCATTAAGAACCTCGAAGTGAATTCAGGTACGCTAGCACAGCTTTCTTTTTCTTTTCATCGAACCGACTAGAGGCGTTCAATTCAGCGACCATGTGATCGTAACCGACATCTTTGAACCTTTTGTAAAAAGCATCAGATTCGTCCGTGGTTAACAATCCAGCCAGAGCATTACGCGCATCAGTCTCTGCCTTGGTCATCTGACCGTTAGAAAAATCAATGGATGGATTATCCGTTGGCTGAACACCCGGCTGGCCGTAAGCAGCGAGAGCTTTAACAGCTCGGACAGTCGCGTCTTCTTGCCCAATCGAAACGCTGGCGTTGCCTGACTTAACGCGACCAGTTGCTTCAGGGTGAGCCTTCCTGTACCTTTCAATGGCCGAAGCCCCTTCAAACATCGTCTGGTAATCAGGCGGCCTAAGACCCTGAGCCTTAGCATAGGCAGACGCCATGTTTGCAGGAACGCTTGAGGCTGGAGCGTTCATGAGATCCTGAACCGAAGTCAGGTCGTTACCTGAGCCTGTGTATAACGGGAAGGGAAGGCCCTTTAAATTGATTCTATTAGCCTCTTCCCCTGTCGTTGATAGCTGGTTCCTGGCAGCTAGAGATGGCCCTAGCAATGACAGAAGCTTAATCATGTCATCTTGATTAGACTTCTGCGCCGTTTGCTTTGCTGCGAACGTGCTGGCAAGAACGGTTAAAGCGTCTGTTGCAAACGAACCCTGTCTTTGGGGGATCGGTATCGGCCTACTGAAAGTCTGCGCTGATGCTGGTAAAATCATAAAACCCCCCTAATACTGACCAAGTTTAAGGTTCCCGTAATTAGACAAAAAGTTAGGAGCGAACCAGTTCGGCTTAGCTGCTTGAGATTGAGGTGAGTACGCGTTCTGAAAACTCTGGGTCAACGTATTAAATTGAGGCCCGGGTAACTGACTCGGAAACGCCATCCCACTAAATTGAGGCATCTGAGCAGGGAACGCATACTGGCTCTGAGGTAGGTTCGGGATGTACCCAGCGTTTCCAGAGTTCTGTCCACCTTGTTGATTGCCAAGCATTGTCCCGATAACCGAACCAGCCTGGCTCAAAAGCCCAGAGTTATCCGATGGAGCTTGAGCGGGATATCCATACTGAACAATCTGAGCCGGAGGACCTTGAGGAATCCCAAGACCGATAGCCCCGGCATCTCTGATCGTTTGCTGCGTACCCTGAATCTTCTGACCAGCGATGTACTCATCGATCTTACGGGCTGAGTCAGCATAGTTAATCATCTGCTTATCAACCGCTCTATTCGCAACCCCGCTACCAGCGCCTGTGATGGCCGCACCTTCAAGAGCTCCTTGCACAACGCCCCTGCGGCGCTGACCAGGGAGTCCGTAATACGTATTGTTGAGATCCTGTTCCATGCCAGCCTGAACCTGAGGCAGGAAGTTTTGAAGCCAAGACGGTAGCTCGCCCTGACCTATTGAAGTAAATTGATTCTGAACAAAATCAGACATTGCCTTGAAGCGAGGTTCGGTAAAATCATACGTAGGTAAACGCACAACATCATACGCATTCTGACCTTCAGCTCCGCCACCACCGCCTTTCTTGCTTCTACTAATCGCCGCAGATCCAAGAGCAGCACCACCAGCTATAACAGCTCCCCATGACATAACTATACCTCCGTAAGTAATTGCGTCAGTTTTGCATCAATGTAATCGTTGTCTTCTTTCTGGATAACCTGCTCTTCGATCTTTTCCAAGTCAGTCTCATCCGTTGGGTGGACAGTAACCCATATCGTATCCTCATGCGCGAAGCCAACGCGCTTAGCGTTTGGCTGTGACAGGATTACCATCGGAGCCTTAAGCCTTTTGATTCCTTCTTCAGACACAACCGTAATCTCGCCCTTCATCAAGAAACTATGGTGCGCCTGCTTATGGGTTTTCCCAACGACGATGGTGCCCTTAGGAATCAGCATCTCTCTCGCATAAGACCCTGGTGCAAAGTGATGCGTCACCGGAGCAAGAGCAGAGTCACCGAACTCCACACCGGGTAACTTAGCAAGCTCGCCCTGGAACTTAAGAATGTCTTCTCGTGATACTTTTCCAACAAGATCGTTCATGCGATTAACCCGAGCTCTTGAAGCCTGTCGATTAAAGAGTTGATTGCTGTACGAGCTTCTGCGTCGACCGTTGCCCCGCCAGTAGGATCAGCGATGGTCGCCGGTTGATCCACAGGTGTCACCCCGTAGAAGGCTAACTTCTGAGAAGTGGCTGTTCCTATTTTTGTTCCAGTTGTCGTTCCAACAGGAATGTTAAAGCTGTCGCCCATAGTCAGGTTACCCTTAAGGGTGTCCCCGTTTGAATTAAGAGCCGCACGCTGTATTTTCTCAAGGATCTCTCGAAGATGCGCCACAGATTCAGGACTGAAGTCCACAATGTCTTTGGTTTTAGGTATCATAAGTTGTTGATCTTGAAACCATGTAAGTAAGCGATGAAAGTGGACGAATCGCTCAGAGCATACAGTGTGTTCGCTGTGAGAATGTCAAGTTCCCAACGCTCAATTCTGGTTGAGCCACTCCCGGGAGTCCCGCCATATTTGTTCGGAGCTGTTGTTGCGCCAGTTGCAACAGAGTTCAAATTTGAAATAGCGCCCACTGACGACGGTTTAATCGTTCCATAGCAGTACGATGAAAGCGTAACCGGGACGAAGTTGGTTGTGTCTACAGCTACCCACGCAGAAGAACCAAGGTTCCCGGATGTCAGCGTCTGCCAAGCAGAAAAATTGTAGTCATCGCCTTTCTGAACGAAAGGTTCGATGACTGAACCGCTGGTTGTTCTAAACATCGATATCAGCCGTGTATGAGTTCCCGCAGGGCTAGAACCATCCTCAACGATCTCACCGGTAAATGTCGTGGCGGTCGCGTCAGCCACCGCGAAGACCTTGTACCACTTACTGGCGCCAAGCGAGGCAGTACAAGTGATGTTGCTCGTAATGGCTCTGAACTTGTACGTTGTTCCGTTAGTGCAAGCAACCTCAGACGCACCAATCGTGATCTCCGTCGTTGAAGAGTTGTAGACTGTCGTTACGTGCCGGTATTTAGCCAGGATAGTCTCCAAAGCGTAGTTATTATCTTCCTGGTACCCATCGATGTCGGAGATAAGATCTCCGCCCGCAGGCTTCGTTACCAACCATTGCTTATCACCAATCGCCATACAATCCCCCTTAGATAAGCATCGGTCGCGGAGACCAGACGCCTAAGATTTCTTTTAAAGTTAAGTCGCTAGTATCGGTCTTAGCAACTGTGAATTTTACAGTTCTCCCGAAAGCATTTGAAGGAAAGAATGATTCCCAGCGGTACGGGTAGAGACTCATATCCACAGTGAATGATCCCGTCTCTCCTGAATCAGTCGTCCATGTCAACGTGTACGTGCCTACACCGGAATGCGAAACAATGATCTTCTTGTAAATTTTATCGTCGTTGTGTCTCCCGAAATTTCGAAACCCTGTTCCGTAGACGAAAGGGATGTTCGTGGTTTCCTCAGTGCCTCCAGGAGTGTAAGTAAACTGAATCGCGTAACCATCCTGAGAGACAATGCGAGGTGTTGAGTAAGCATCTGGAGATGTTAAGACTGCCTTGAATTGAATATACTCCGCTGCCGCTGAAGCGATAGTGCTGCCGTTGGGGTTTGTAAGACCACCGTCCCATGCAGCAGCTAAGCAGGCAGCCTCAGTTGACCCTGACCGCGTCGAGAACACGACGTCGCATCCCGTCGGTAAGATCTCATGCCACTTGATAGTTCCAAAAGCAGACGCGCTCACAAAGAAAACCTCCGAGGTGTACGTTCCTGAAGCGTCCGGCTGATCGATAGTCGCTGTCCCGCTGTAACCAGCGTTCAGAGTCCCAACAGCATTGTTGATTGTCGTCGCCCAGCCGATGCGTATAGTTGGCTCTTCCTCAGTGCCTTCAAAGGATATGTCGTCCAGCCCAGAGTATATGTTGGTCGGGTAGCTTAAGTTTCCATTGAGCTGAGTCGTGGTTCTCAAAGAGATCGTCTGTGGAAAGTTCCTGGCCAGGTAAACATATCCATTCTGCGAGTCCCCAATATAGAGCTCGCCCGTTTCATCCCCGCCCTTAAAGGCCGCGAAGCTTGCCGCCCCATAGCTGTCGATTGAAAGAGCGCTGCGCAGCTGATTAAAGATCATGGTCCTGTCCTGGTAATCGACACCGCCATCAGCGGAGATGTAAGACAGGTAGTAATCGTTATCGTTCCAGAACCCAACGCTATACTGCTTCGAGTTGCTTTTGATCTGCTCATCGACCTTGAACTCATCGATGATGGGCGTGGACGCAGCGCCGTTGAAATTGTAAAGGTGATCCCAACCCTGGTAGTAAACGCCATAGGGCGTCTGCTGAATGGATTGCGGAGCAGGGCTCCCTTGATAGGAAATCGGGTCATCTATGAACCACCCATCAGGATCAGAAGAGTCGATGTGCATCTTGCGGATATTATTCCGTTTGAAGATACACATGGTGCCGAGCTGGATCGGAATACCGGTAATTTCATCGCCGTCATCAGGGCTGACATCCTTGTAGGATGTAGCTGTGGTTCCCTGAATATAGTGCGGTAAGAACGCGTCTGAGAAATAGATCCTGTTAGGTTCATTCGCTCCGGAAGCTACAAACAGACGCTCCCGGTAAATCTTGATGTATTTGCCTTTAGGCATGTCATCGGTCACCGCTGGCATCGTCGCCCCAAGGGAGGCATCTGCTATGTCATCAACGTACGTTGTCGTCGTGTTGTCTGATATGGTGGCCAATAGCTTAAGCGTTGAACCTCCACCCTCAGTTCTGTAAATGATTCTGTTGGCGGTGCCGGCTGGACCAAGCGGAATGTTGCTGAGCGTCACCTTCCGGCTATTCCCAGCGGACCCTGTGGTTACCGTATTACTCACCGCGCCGCAAGTGTAAGCATCCGTATCCATCGTTACGGCGTAGTAATAAGCCGCTGAGGCATCCAAATTAGTTCCCCCTGCCAAGAGGGTAGCCTTGCACGCACCGAGCTCCCAGGCCGCTACACCGTCCGTTTGCATGATGTTGTCTGAACCATTTGAGAAGATACACAGGTTCTTGTAGGTGGCAAAGGTAAAGGCCTCGCCGGAAGTCAGACCTGTCGCGATAGAAGCAAAGGTTCCTCCGACATCCGTACCCACCTTCATGGTGCCAAGGTACGCCCCAAGCAGGAACTTGCTCGTTGTCGTGTAAAACCGGTAAAGCGCGTGAAACGGATTAGCTCCAACGCTTGTAGTGTTGTAGTACGCTCTCTTGGGACGTTTAACCACAGAACCAACCTCTTCGTTGAATCTAGCGTTCTCAGCCGATTCAACCTTGTTGGTCTCCAGGAGGGTGTCGCGGTTAGTGCGATCCTGTCCAGGAACAAGCCTCAAGTGGAATGGAATGAACTCATCCGTTAACGGCATTTATAATTCCTCATCTGGATAACGTCTTCCTCTTGGTCGCTGTTAATCATGTAATCCTTGAGGCCTGAATTGAAGATCGACCGGGAGTTGTTCGCACGGTCTCCGAGCCCGCGAGACTCGAATCCAACGATCTTAACGGCCTCCACAATAAGCTCATGGAGGACATCAGGAATTTGCGGATAGTCTGTATCAGCGGTCATATCCGTTGGCTTAAACGTGTAGTACGCTTTTACGTATGCACCACCCACGTTATCAGAGTCAGGAGGCGGCCAGATCAGAAACCAATCCTGTTCATGATCGTAAGCGAACTTGTACGGTGCCCCGCTCGAAGCAGATAACCATCCATCGTTTTCGAGATCCAGCTCTTTTCGGTCAGTCTCTTCGAGCTTCCTCCAGGTATCGCCACTGACCTTGTAATACACCTCTGTGAACTTACGGGCTGTCGGGAAGTACGTGGACAGCGTGTACTCCATCGTGTCAACCACAGCCGTCATCGTTGATTTGGTTCGGAGACATCGTGTCCGGAAAGCAATGTCATCCACCGCATCATTGATCCACAGGTTCAATTCCGTATCACTCCAAAATGAGCTGGTGGTTTCACCCAACTGCTTCCGTGCTTTATTTCTAATCTCAGCTCTAGTCATCTTTGCCATAGTAACCTCAAAATAGCGCGAGAAACGCACTGATTGTTAACGAACTTGTTGATGGCGAACTGCTTGGCGAACTCGATGGCGAAGTGCTCGGACTCGCCGATGGACTTGTAGACGGACTCGGACTCGACGACGGACTTGTAGACGCTGATGTGCTCGGCGAGGCGCTAGGTGACGGCGACGACGACGGTGACGGGCTCGTTGACGGCGATGGCGAACTTGACGGTGACGAGCTTACCGACGTACTGGGAGAAGGGCTCGTAGACGGCGACGGGCTGCTACTCGGTGACGAACTAACTGACGTACTCGGTGACGGGCTCGTTGACGGCGATGGCGAACTTGACGGTGACGAGCTAGCAGAAGAGCTTGGGCTCGACGACGGCGAAGAGCTCGGCGAAGCACTAGGCGAACTTGACGGCGACGAGCTCGCGGAAGAACTCGGGCTCGTAGATGGCGAGCTCGAAACTGATGTGCTCGGCGAAGTACTCGCAGAGCTTGACGGTGACGATGACGGACTTGTGCTAGGACTCGGACTCGACGACGGACTTGTGGACGGTGATGAACTCGGCGACGTGCTAGCCGAAGTACTCGGGCTCGTAGATGCTGATGACGATGGCGAGCTTGATGGACTCGGACTCGAACTCGGACTATTGCTCGGGCTCGCGCTCGGGCTTGGACTAGAACTTGGACTTATGCTCGGGCTCGTGCTCGGGCTTGGACTCGTGCTCGGCGAAGCCGAAGCGCTCGTAGACGGCGATGCACTCGGACTCGAGCTCGGACTCGAGCTCGGACTTGAGCTCGGCGAAGTGCTCGGACTTGATGATGCACTCGTAGAAGGACTCGAGCTCGGACTCGAGCTCGGACTTGAGCTCGGCGAAGTGCTCGGGCTCGTGCTCGCGCTCGAACTCGGACTCGAGCTGGGCGAAGTGCTTGGCGATGGACTGCTGCTTGGCGATGTGCTTGGGCTCGTGCTTGGCGATGTGCTTGGGCTCGTGCTTGGGCTTGGTGAAGAGCTTGGCGACGATGAAGGCGAATCACTCGGTGACGTTGACGGTGAAGAGCTCGGACTCGTCGAAGGTGACGGACTAGAACTTGGGCTGCTGCTCGTTGACGAAGACGGGCTCGAACTCGGGCTGCTGCTCGGTGAAGAAGACGGGCTCGGAGAACTCGACGGTGATGTACTCGGCGATGGCGAAGATGACGGACTTGTACTTACAGAACTAGATGGACTGGTGGACGGTGACGGTGAACTGCTCGGACTCGTTGACGGACTTGTGGACGGTGAGCTACTCGGTGACGTTGACACAGAACTTGACGGACTCGTTGACGGCGACGGCGAGGACGATGGGCTAGTGCTCACCGAACTAGATGGGCTGGTACTAGGTGACGGTGAGCTGCTCGGCGACGTTGACGAACTCGTTGACGGTGAAGTGGACGCGCTAGTAGAGGGCGAAGAACTCGGACTAGTGCTTGGACTAGGCGAAGAACTGGGACTTGTAGATGGCGAAGAACTCGGGCTCGTTGACGGTGACGGACTCGAGCTCGGCGAAGTTGACGGTGAAGAGCTGGGGCTTGTGCTTGGACTTGTTGATGGTGAATTTTGTGCTGATGTATACGCAGCTGAATTCGGTGTAAAATTAGCCGTCCAAATAGCTTGCCCCTTAACAATTCTTACTTCATCCATCCATCCGTTAAGGGGTTGCCCTCCGGCAGTTGTTGCTCCAACGGCAATACCGATTGTTCCTTGAACGTCCCTTGCTGTTTCTCCCGTCGAATGTTGCGTCCCATCAACAAATACTTTTACAGTACTTCCAGACCTTGTTGAGGCAATGTGATACCAAGTATCCTGAGATGGTGTCCAGGACGCAGAGGCTACTTCATCAGTTTCGAGCTCTATTTTTAATTTGCCATCCGCCCCATAACGGATACCCCAATCACCCCCCGCGCCCCTATCAATAAAAACAGTAGCGGCAACTGAAGCAAACCTTACCCAAAAATCTATTGTAAAATCGCCTGTTCCAAAATCCCAATCAGCACTATCTGGTATTGTTAAATAGTCACCAGTACCGTCAAACAGCGCAGATGCACCACCGAACTTAGACTGCGCTGTGTCTATCTGCGCGTCACCAACAGCTGTCGCTGTTTTGGTATCAGTATAAGATGAATCTGTAAATGTGGTGGCCGCGTCTGACCCATCCGCGTGAAGCATCAGGACGCAATCTGCACCGAAAGTTGTTGTAGAGCTATTGGCCACTTCTACCCCTTAAAGCTGTTTAAGCGCGTCTGTATGTGGTTTACCTAGGGTTTCGTACTTAATTCTTATGCCGTCCCTAGCCGCGTTACATTCCTGAACCTGAAAATCAATAACAAGCTGCTCCTCTTCAGCTCTACGAAGAGCTGCCAATTTCTGAAGCTCAAAATTTTGTTGGTACCTTGCATAAAGGTTGTCCAGAAATTCTTGTTTACTAAGCATGTGTCACCTCGTTTTTAAAACTATTATTAAAAATGTTAACCAACTTCTCAGCCGTACCCCAATGAGGAATGTCATAAGCCCGGATCTCCGCATGAGACTTCCATTGCTGCTTCTGTCGCTCATCAGTGCCGAGCGGGTGGTTTACCTGGATGATCGAAACCCCTGATAGAAAATCCACTTGCTTCCTGCGCTTAACATGCAGCCTGTCTTCGATCCTAGCGCGGCCACACTCACCCATCTCGCTGTCAGGAGGATGACCGTTGTACTTGTCGAACCGTTCCTGAAGCGCTTCGATCAGCAGCTCTCTTGGAGCGATGAGCGAACAATTACTTATGCGCTGTCGCAGAGAATACAAAGGCTCGCCCCAGCTAAAGAGCGACCACCTATTCCGGTTATACGCAAACTCATCATCTTGCGGGCGGAACTTGAAGAAGTGGCTCTCCGAATAAAGGCAGTCATCTTCAACCATCGCCACATATTTTGTCGTTGCGATCTTGGCGCCTCGTAACATCTGCCGGTAGATGTTCGTATAACCAGGCATGTCCGTGTCAAGAAGGTTAAGACCGAGATCCATGGGCTTGCGCGTAATG
>Ga0209210_1000601_pt1 | contig 36753 bp, 38 predicted proteins | sample RifGroA1_FD_183991 | JGI IMG/M metagenome (GOLD analysis project Ga0209210, IMG submission 183991) | Contaminated groundwater microbial communities from Rifle, Colorado, USA - Rifle Groundwater A1 (SPAdes) (version 2) | ecosystem: Environmental > Aquatic > Deep subsurface > Groundwater >...
GCCTGGTATTGTCGCATTCCTTGCGCTCTCATTCTACATTGTCGTCATTCTAGCTCTGTTCCAGTGGATTCCCGTGACACTTACTGCCGCCGGTATCGCGGCATTCATTCTTTCTGTCGGCATGGCAGTGGATGCGAACGTTCTTATATTTGAACGCATGAAAGAGGAGTTGCGAGGTGGCAAAGACACTGCCGATTCTATACGAGACGGTTTCGCGCGCGCATGGCTTTCCATACGGGACTCCAACATTTCTTCTATGATTACGGCGATCATTCTTTTTTGGTTCGGCACGTCGCTCATTAAAGGATTTGCACTTGTATTTGGACTGGGTGTTTTGGTGTCTATGCTTTCATCTATTACCATATCGCGTACGCTCCTTTTGGCGCTCGGCGTTGATGCGAAGTCCGGTATCTTGCACTTCTTTTTTGGGAGCGGCATCAGAAATTAGGTATGATTATTGTTAGATACCGGAACACATTTTTTGCAATAACTGGAGCGATAGTATTCGCGGCTCTTTTGTCTGTCGCAGTATTCGGACTTCATCTTGGGACCGATTTCACCGGAGGTGCTCTCATACAGGCAACGTATGAAAATGGCCGTCCTGCGCCGGAGACGCTATCACAGTATCTCGATACGGCCGGCTTTTCCGGTTACTCACTGCGCGAAGCGAATGAGAACGATTACATACTTCGAGCGGCTAATCTTACGAGCGAACAGCGTGGAAACCTTGCAGATACACTCTCTGTTGGCGGAGAGTCACCGGCAGTAATCAATCAACTTACTGAAGTCGGTCCGGTGGTGGGAGAAGAGCTTCGCAACAAGGCCGTTATCGCACTTGCGCTTGTTTTGATCGCGATATTGTTTTTCATCGCATTTGCGTTCCGGAAAGTCTCGGAACCTGTTTCTTCTTGGATATATGGATTAATAGCGCTTGTAACTCTTGGCCACGATGTTCTCATACCGGTCGGATTTTATGCAGTTCTTGGATTTTTTACTGGAGCCCAAGTGGATACGCTTTTTATAACAGCCGTTCTTACGGTGCTTGGCTATTCTGTACACGACACCATCGTCGTATTTGACCGAGTGCGTGAGAATCTTCGCATTAATCAGGAGCGTGGTCGTAGAGAAGATTTTACCGAGGTCGCAGGCCGCAGTTTGAACCAGACTCTCGTGCGTTCCGTAAATACATCACTGACGACGGCGATGGCTTTGACCGCACTTTTTCTTCTTGGCCCAGCTTCGACGCGCGATTTCTCACTCACGCTTCTCGTGGGAATCATAGCCGGTACATACTCGTCAATATTCCTCGCTACTCCGCTCTTGGTCGCTGTCGAGAGGTGGCGTGCAAAGTGAGGCAAATAATCCGAATAATATAGAAAGGACGGCAGGCTATTCATAGCCGCCGTCCTTGCTCATTGCTGTCTTAAGGAGGGCAAAGATCTTCCCGAAGGCGTGCCTCCAGGGAAGTGAGACTGGCGTGGCTCACTTGGATGTTCAACTTTCGTGTGCATCCTGTGAGTTGTCGGATCCGATTCCAGTTGTTGTTCGGTAGAATAACTAAAATTCGGTGGACACCCTCCAAAGAGATATTTTCAACACCATCGTCGACGATGACTCGGACGTCCATCCTCTCGAGCCTGGAGACGATTGAAATCCGTTCCTCGGCGCACCAAGTGCTGTCGGGCGGTATGACCAGAATGGTACAGATCATTATCGTAGTCTCTCCCTAATAAGGTTGATATGAAAGAACGTGTGCGAGCTCTGAAGTCGCATAGCAGGATTCGCGGGATTGCGGCCTGCGATTTGTGTTCGTTTTATAGGATTTTCCTAGAAGCTAGCAGCTAGAAACTGGAAGCTAATTCGGGCACACATCGCGGGCTACAAACAGAAAGCCCCTCCGGAGAGGGGCTTCTGGTTTTTGCTTTGCTTAGTTTACTTGAGCAACGACGCAGATACCCCTTCCCGAGAAGTAAAGAAAAAGAAGAAGTCGCCTGCGCAGGACGCTACGGCGAACCGAGGTGCGCTGAAGAATGAAATCCGACCGTTACTCATACATGAGATAGTAGAGGACACAAAGTTTTCCGTCAAGTACAAAAACGGCGCCGAGGATCGAACTCGGCGCCGTCATGGGATGGCTCGCAGTGGGCAGACTACCAGCCGACAGGATCCTTCTCTCCGGGGGGACCCTGTAGCCGATTCTTGCCGCTGCCGGGAGGAGGAAGTCTCGAAGGACCTTCTCCCTCGGTCTCTTTTAAAGTGCTGCCCGCACTTTTGGTCGTTTGGTCGCTCATGTTCACCTCCACGTTTGCGACATTGTGGCCTAAAGGATCACGGAACATTTAATTGCGTTCCGGAAGGTGGGAGAGAGGAAAATAAGGAGAAAAGGAGAGAATCGCCCACATTCCGAAAAACAAGGAGAAATACAAAATCCGCCCTCAGAGTGCGAGTCGATAGACTCGTACGCAAGGGCGGATTTGGTATGTACCTATATCATAGGTCTATATGCCGTTTCATTTTCCAATGTACTCCTACTAGTCGAGGTGTCAATAGGGAAAGGTGGAGGGTCTTCGCTTGACAGTACTTCGAGCTCTGGCTAGGATTTCTCTCATGACAGCTCACATCGAGATTATCTCGATTATTACCCCAAGTAAGGGGCTTTCGAGCTGTTAGATTCTACAAATAAAGACAGCAAAGAAGGCCCCGAAAGGGGCTTTTTTCGTGGCTCGGGATCGGTTCACAGGGAAGCGGTTCGATCCCGGGACACGAGCATGAATACCATGCTTGGGAGCATCCGGACGGATAGCTGAATATCCGTGGCTCTTTTTGGGGAAAGAAAATGACGAAAGTTTTTTGTTCACCATCCGCGCGTCCGTCAAATCAGCCGGAACCCCTTTTCACCGATGGACGGGGTGTTGGCGGGGAAGACTTATCGACCGATGGCCACAAGGCAACGCTCAGCGATCGCGTCGCCGAGGAACTTGCGCGGGATGACAAGGTAATCGTCGTCGGCCCACATCGTGGCGGGACCTCAGGAGTCTCTCCGAAATTTAGGGGCTTGTAATCACCCCCTGTGCGTTAACGACCATCCGCCCCACGCGGCGCGGATGGTCATTTCTTTTTATACATACTCGCTGGTTTGACAACATTTCACACCTACTCTATCCTCCCAGTATGTTGAGCAAGCAAACCAAAGGCCTCCTTCTTGGGCTTCTTCTTACCCACTCGGGTGGAGGTTTTGCTTGTGTCTAGATTCTAAAAAAGAAACCAGATACAAAAAAGCCCTCCACCTAGGAGGGCTTGTTCTTTTTGTTCGTTGAATCAAAAAGTTCCAACTTGCTAGGAGGTGAATAATCCGATGAAAATTCATGTATGCGGAAATGGCGAACCTGCCAAAGGACTTGCCGCGGAGGTGTGTGGGCTAGTAGCCCAGCTCCAAAACATCGAACTCATTAGATGTGGGAGGCCACGTGGGTACAAAGGGGAGCAAAAGATAAGAATTCCTACCAGATGGACAGCCGGCCATATCTCGGTTGTCGTGTGCGACACTCGTTATGGAGAGCGAGTTATCGATATCCACACTACAAAACCTGGGGCAATCGCTCGCATTATGCGCAAAAAGTTAGGAGGGCGGCGCGTTCTGTGTGAGTAAAAACCTTAAGACTTGTAATGGGACGAGCACGATTTAGCCGCCGGCATTCTCTTGTCGGCGGCTCCTTCTTTGCGTTTATGAGGGTATGACCGAGCTTATTTCGTAAGCTATACGGTCGAGATCGAGGTCGGATTTTACGAGATGTTTTGCTGCGCCAAGCGCCTTCGTGCGATCTATGTCATCTTGCTGTCCCAAGTTAGAAAGTACTATAACCGGCACTTTTTTGAGCCGCTCATCTTTTTTAATATGATTCAGAATGTCGAAACCGCTTATACCCGGAAGTACGAGATCCAGCAATATGACGTCGGGCGTTTCTTTTTCAAGAATGTGCAAGGCCTCTTCACCGTCGCGCGCGTGGAGCGCCACGGTACCCTCGGCGACCAATTTTGTACTTAGAAGCTCGCTAAGGAACGTATCGTCCTCGATCCAGAGGATTTTTCGCCCCTTCAATTTTTTCCGTGTCTCATTTGAAACCGAATCGTTCGTTTTTTCAGACAATTGGGCACGCACTTTTGCGAGGACCTCTTCGGGCTCGAACTGTGCCTTTATGAGGTAGTCTTTTACTCCCAATGCGAGTACACGGTTTATCTCAACAGGTTCCCCTGAATTGGAGATGACGATAACCGGAATGGAAGCGCTACGAGGGTCTCTCTGGCGGGCTTCGAGAATTTCATACCCGTTGAATGTGGGCAAGTTAAGATCCAAAAGTATTAGATCCGGCTGAGTGGATGAGATGCGCTGGAAACCCTCGGCGCCGTCGCGCACCAGTGTAACTTCATATCCTTCGTGCGCGAGTTTTTGCGTGAGTACATCACCCAAAAACGGATCATCCTCGATTATCAGTATTTTCTTTTTCATTTCTGTTTACGATTATTTTTGATAATGGGAAGTTCAACGTGAAAAGTTGTACCTTCGCCCTCTTTGCTTTCGAATCCTATAGTCCCGCCGTGTTTTTCTACGATACCTTTTGCAATGAACAGCCCTAACCCGGATCCGTCCGGTTCCATTCTGGCGGCGTTCTCACCTCGGAAGAAACGAGAGAATATATTTTTCTGTTGTACCGGCGGGATGCCTATGCCGGTGTCGGACACTGCAACACGCATACGCCCCGGTACGTCCTCTCGTATTTCCATGTTCACTATTCCTCCAGGCCTTGTATATTTTACCGCATTTTCGATGAGATTCTGAAATACGGCGCGCATATCCTGTGCACCTATTTTAATCGATGGATAAGAGTCCTTGCGACCCGCGAATCGTAAGGTTATATGCTGTTTATCAGCCAGTGGTTGCATTTCAATAAGTACGTTATCTAGGAGGTCAGGCAGTATGGTGGTGGCTTCGGGCGAGCTCTGAAGCTTACCAGAGTCAATCTTGTCAGAAAGTAATAAATCTGAGAGAAGAGATAGCATTCGGTCGTTACTCTCGTATGTTTTCATGAGGAATGTACGTTGCTCGTTCGTAATCGGTCCGACATCTCCTTTTAGTAGCATACTGATTGTCCATTTTATAGCTGAAAGGGGGGTGCGTAGTTGATGGGTTGCAGTTGAAACGAAATCAGACTTCATCTGATCGAGCGTGCGCAGTCTCTCGTTTGCGCGCGTGAGTTCAAGGTCGCGCCGAATGAGGAGCTTGCCGCTTCGATCAAGTTGTTGGTTGGCTCTATCGAGAATCTCGACCTTTTCCGCCAGTTCCTTTGTCCGTCCTTTGACTTGCTCTTCCAATCCGGACGTATACTGCAAGATTTTCTCTGCCATTTCATTCATAACGCTGGCAAGTACCGAAAGCTCATTTTTTACCGTGATGTGCGCTCGCGCCTTGTAATTACCTGTTCCAAGATTTTCGACATTCTTTATAAGAATGGAGAGCGGCTCAAACAAGTATCGTCGGAGTGTTGCAAACTCATAAGCCGCCAGCAACAACAAAAGAAACGTAAATATAAGAAGGATTCGGGTGTTCTTTTGTGTTTCAGCCATCAGTATTGAAAGAGGGATCTCCGCAACAACAATCCAATCTGTCAGCGGCAGTATTTCTGCTTGCCCAACCACTTCAGCGTTCAAAAGACCGGTATACGAATATATATCGGAATCATTGCGTAGATTAATGACGATATCTCTCGCAAATTGAGAACGTGGGGCCGGAACAGAGCGATTTGACACCAGGATAGCTCCTTCGGTGTCAACGATGTATACATGAGCCGTTCCGTCCGGAGAAGCGGATGCGACGGTCTCCCATAATACGCTTATATCTATCGTTGCCCGTATCATGCCGACCGGCCGTCTGTTTATTAGTATCGGAAGCGCCCATATTATGTACGGTGTCCCATATACTGATGTTTTTGGCTCCGAAATCTTCTCACGTCCATTGTGAACTGTATCAATGAAATATTGCGCACGCGTTATGTCTTCGGAAAGAGGGGCAATAGACGCAGTTGCCTCCTCGACTTTGTAAATCTCACTTCCATTCGCATCAAAAATCGCTAGTTCAATGATCGCCGGATCTTCTTTGGTGATATTATCGAGGAATCTGCGTTCGGTATCGGTTAATTGCATTATCCTCGCGCTTTTGGATGCGATAACAAGGTTCCGATGAGAGTTCTCAAAGAAAGATATGATGCGCTCTTTTGTTAAATATGCGATTCTCTCCGGGACTCTTGCGGCCTCTGCCCGATTGCGCGCATATGAGTAGTATGTCAACGAACCAAGTGCAATAATGAGTACAAGCAGGAACAGAGAAAACGGAACACCAAGGCGAACCAAAAGCCGATGGCGAAGCGCTATTGAATGTCGCATGCGGGAACAGGATTTTATCCAGAAAGGTCGGTTATGAAAGTAAAGCGGCCTTCTTCCACCCTCGATCCACTGATCAATTTTGCCGTTGTATCGCCGTTCGAATCGAATCCCCATGTGCCCGATAATCCTTTATACGAACGTGTGCCCCTTACTTCGCGCAGAATCTTTGCTCTATCTGTCGAGCCGGTGCGCGCGATGGCCTCGATAAGCAATTTTGCAGCATCATATGCCATAGCCCCAAACACGTCCGGATCTTTATTGAATTGACTCCTGTACTTTTCAAGATATCGTTCTGCATCCTCAGTCTTTATTTCCTCTGGAGGAATGCCGACCGAAGTTACATATATGCCTTCAGCGGCGTTGCCGGCGCGCATCAGGAAATCTTCTTCGAAAATCCCATCCGGTCCCATGAATGCCGCCTTAATATCTAAAGAGCGTATAGCAATTAGTAATTCCGGTCCGCCGTTCGGAGTAGTTCCACCATAGTAGACGAGATCCGCGTTACTTTTCGCAATATCAGCTGCCACCGCGTCAAAATCAGAGCTTGAGGATATTGAGGCGCGGCCTACCACTTCTATCCTTCGTCTTTTCGCTTCCGCTTCGAAGAGCTGTGCGATTCCGATGCCGTACGCATCTCCATCATCAAAAATGTATACGGAATTGAATCCAAGATCGCGTGCCCACTGTGCGCCCGCAGGACCCTGCAAATCGTCAGTAGTGGAAACGCGCACGAAATGACGCACGCCCGTTGGATAAAAAACACCCGGCTCGCCAGGCAAGAACCCTATTTTGGTAAGGCCGGGCCATGTGGTTGCAGGCGATATCTGCACGATTCCAGCCATGTTGAGTATAGGCATAGAAATTTTCGCTGCGCCACTATTTATAGGACCGAAATAAGCGACGACATTTTCGATGGAGGCAGCAGCGTTCGCATTACGCTCCTCCTTTTGCGGATCCCACGCGCCCGTTTCGTCGCCGCCCTCGAAGACCTCGAGCTGGAGAGAAATATTCCCTGCGTAGTAATTCACTTCGTCAAGCGCAAGCTGTACGCTTTGTAGAATGCCTTTTGTGCTTTCAAGCGCTAAAGGGCCACTGAATACGATGGTTGCGGTTGCGGGTTCACTTGTACGCTGCAAGACCAAAAAGTATGCGGCCCCGAGGAGGATGAAGAGCGCTACAACGATAGATCCATAAACGAATGGGCGAGGAAAATTAGCCGACGCATCCATACCGTTTATGACTCTGCAAGTACCACGATAACAACTGTTTCGTTATGAAAAGCCGGATTACACTTCTCGATGTTACGCACCTCTCCTCCGAGAGGGGCCTGCTCCCCGTATGTATAAAAACCTATAAGAGGGACATCTTCGCCTATTGCCTCTTGGATGGCGTCAATTTCCTCTCCTGAACGATCACCGAACAACTTATTGCGTGCAATACAATTGAAAATTATGACTGCCTTTGGAATACCGCCGTCAAGTTGTGCTACTGCGTTTTCGGCGGCGGACTTAGCGACCTTTATCGCCTCCTCGCGACTTCCTATCATGAGTTGAATTTCCGAGCCGAGCGGGATCTCGGCCGCGCATGTGATGGATCCTTTTTCATCTACCGTGATAGGATCACGAATAAGCATTTCATCGCTACCTTCTACTCGCATGCCGAGCGGGTATGTTATGGCTAGCTTTGCCAAGGTATCTATTTTCAACTGTTTCGCCTCTTCCTCTCCAAAGTAATCTTCGTAGATTTTTATTGCCGGCTTGCCATTCAGTTCGTGAAGTACAGAACCCTCAGACTTGGTTACTTTAAAAGAGGTGCCAATCGGTAGCCAACCGTGTTTGACTCCTATACCTATTCGAAAGTTCCCCGATAGGCCAAGTCCTGCAACAGCTCCTGAATACACTTTCTCACTGAGATATTGGTACGTCTTTACAAATTTAAAATCGTCTCCCGAGGCGCCGCCGACGACCGGGAAGTGTTCTCCTAGTGAATCAAGTACGCCTCGCACTGTCTCCGCACCATTTCCTACGAGTACGTCGGGAAACATCATGAATGCCTTGAGACCCTCTTCGGCCTGCGCTTTGACGGCATCCGCCGCTCGTTTTCCGGCATCGCGCGCACCTTTTGAGATACCCTCTCCGATGCCTCCATAAAACTTAATGGTGTCTGAAGCGATAAGCATGACCGCTACAGAACGCTTACCCAAGGGGCCTTCCGTCGTGATTTCTCCCGCTGTTGAGGTTCCAATAACAAGCGCATCTTTGCTCACGGAACGCACACCGGCAAGCATTCTCTCCTGGTCGTACTCAACGGATGAGAACACTATTGCAACGTCTGCCGTTGCTTCCTTGAGCTTATCGAACGCTTCCTGGCACGCCTTCGCGCCCACGGCGTACGGATCACTTCCATAATCAGAACCCACACTTGCTTTGATGGACATACGTGCCTTTAAGTATACACCCGGGATTGACGCGATCTTTACTTATGCACACCTAGATAAGGGGTGATCTATATGTCATGAAAAGCGTCAAATGCGCTGGACTCGTACAAAGCGTTGACAGAAAATCTGATTCCTCTATACTGTGCCGACCATCGCTCCTGCGTTGGATTGTCGAAACGCACTTGCGCGTAGGCATAATGCGGAGCCGCTTTTGCTCTTACGAGCTTCGGCGGGACAAGGGCGATGTGCGCCGAGATTTTCTTGACGGTACTTGCCGAGATTTACTTCACGGTACTCCGTGTTAGTAAATCCAAATGTGGTCGCCTGCGAGCCACCTGTCGCAGAAAATCCAAGTGCACTTGCGTAATCGCAAGGTGCCCGAAAAATTCATATGAATTCTTTCGTGAGACCTTTGAAAACTGAATATTCGATTAAAAACATGCAAATTAAATTGGTATCGAATTTCCTGAGGGAAATTCGATATGGTCGTCGCTTGCACAGAAATGGAAGTTACTTTCATTTCGTTCGGCTCGCGTAGACCATAAGAAAACACACACCCTTCAACATTCGCATTCGCGAGTGTTCAGGGTAAACAAACCCTAAAACATCTGACAAGCGGATGTTCGGGTAAAAAAGTAATTGGAAGAAAAGAAATATACATTCTTTTGTTCTGTCCATCCTAAAAAAAGAAGTTAAGTCAAATTCGTAAGAATTCTTATTATTCGTCAGGACTCGTCCTCGCGGATATATGCAATAATTCTTTTACTTAGAGTTTGATCCTAGCTCAGGGTGAACGCTGGCGGTATGGATAAGGCATGCAAGTCACGGGGGCCGCAAGGCAACCGGCAGACGAGGTAGTAACAGGTAGGAACGTACCCCGAAGTTTGGTATAGCTCGTCGAAAGACGGGGTAATCCCAAATAGTCCCGAACATCAACTTTGAAATGGTCTCGCAAGAGTAAACCCGTACACCAACTTTGGCATAGCGCCGAAGGCGGTCGAGGAGTTGGAACTTGCGCCGCGTGCGCATCGAGATTTCGTATAACGATTGACTCGGATGTGGCGCAAGAGAGACGATGTCAAAGTTGGTGTCCGGGTAAAGCTCCGGCGCTTCGGGAGCGGCCTGCCATGTATCAGCTAGTTGGTGAGGTAATGGCTCACCAAGGCTATGACGCATAGGGGACCTGAGAGGGTGACCCTCACCGATCGGACTGAGAACGGCCGATACCCCTACGGGGGGCTGCAGCCGAGAATATTCGACAATGGGCGAAAGCCTGATCGAGCGATACCGCGTGGTGGATGAAGTGCTTCGGCACGTAAACATCTTTTATCGGGGAGGAAGTAATTGACGTTACCCGATGAATAAGGGGCTCCTAACTCTGTGCCAGCAGGAGCGGTAATACAGAGGCCCCGAGCGTTACCCGGAATTACTGGGCGTAAAGAGTGCGTAGGTGGTCGTGTTAGTCGTTTGTTAAAGCCCGGGGCTCAACCCCGGACACGCGGACGAAACGGCACGACTTGAGGGCGTGAGAGGTGAATGGAACTCATGGTGTAGGGGTGAAATCCGTTGATATCATGGGGAACACCGAAAGCGAAGGCAATTCACTGGCGCGTTCCTGACACTCAAGCACGAAAGCGTGGGGAGAGAACGGGATCAAGAAGGTATCTGGTCCCCTCCGAAAGTGATTTCGGAGCGCAAATTCGGCTATATGCGGGAACACCTGCGAATGTCGGAGTACCGAAAGGTAACAATCTCCGAACGATGCAGACAATCCGCAGGGAAGGTCCCGGCCCTTTCTTCAGGAAAGAGCGGGAAACCCTCAGAGACTACACGCCGAACGTCCGCAAATTGCGGACGATGATATAGTCCGACCTCCATAGCGATATGGAGATTCAGTTACTCTTATCGGGGGTAATTGATCTTCAACAGTATTTTCTAGAAGCTAGTAGCTAGAAGCTATTGTTACGGAGTAACAAACTGTAGATACCCCGGTATTCCACGCCCTAAACTATGTCAACTGGCTTTCCGGAGTATCGACCCTCTGGGAGGCGAAGCTAACGCGTTAAGTTGACCGCCTGGGTAGTACGGCCGCAAGGCTAAAACTCAAAGGAATAGACGGGAGCTTGCACAAGCGGTGGAGCGTGTGGCTTAATTCGTCGCTAAGCGAAGAACCTTACCAGGGCTAGAAATCCTACTGCACGCCTAGCGAAAGCTAGGAAGCCTTCGAGGGTGTAGGACAGGTGATGCATGGCTGTCGTCAGTTCGTGATTTGAATCGTTCCCTTCAGTGGGGTAACGAACGCAACCCTCGTTGCCTGTTACAAGTGTCAGGCGAGACTGCCCCCTCACGGGGGAGGAAGGTGGGGATGACGCCAAGTCAGCATGTCCCTCTGATGTCCTGGGCTGCACACGCGCTACAATCGCCGTTACAAAGGGGCGCAATGGGGTAACCCGGAGCAAATCCTTAAAAGCGGCGCCAGTTCGGATTGAGGTCTGCAACTCGACCTCATGAAGCCGGAATCGCTAGTAATCGCGGGTCAGCCATACCGCGGTGAATACGTTCTCAAGCTTTGTACTCGGGTCGCCATGCGATCGAGTATGCTAGATGGTGAAAGTCCATCCGCGATTCACAGAAGTTGCGAAGTGAAATCCCAGTACACGGGCGCGAGTCCGTGTGTGAAGGGGGAAAGTAGCAGTAAGTAGTTTGAATGTCAGTTAGTGGCGTCAAGCGGATGCGATTCCTCGAGTACAGGAAGAAGCATTCTGTGAACAAAGCCGTTTGACGTGTAGTGACATCGAAATACTTATACACAGTGTATTCGGTTACCGTGGGAGATCTCGCAAAGTCCTCGAGGTAAGATTACCTTGAGGTATGAGCCGCGGCTCAAATACAATGCGAGAAGTCAGCAGAGTTCATAGTACCAGACGGTTAAAATTGTGGTCTGAAAAGGATCGCCGGCGCAATAAAAAATTGCAGCCGCCGTATGGGAAGGAACAAATTCGTAGGAAGAAAAAATTGAATCCGCACTATGTTGCAGGATTCATCGATGGCGAAGGATGTTTCTCTGTCTCGATCGGTAAACACAAGACCCTCAAACGAGGGTATGAAGTTCGGCCGGAATTCGAGATAGAAGTCCGTAAGGACGATCAAGAGGTGCTTGAGAGAATCGTCATGACCATTGGAGCGGGAAGGATATACGACTGTTCGTACGAAAGGTACGGATGGTTCCCACATGCGAAGTATAAAATTACGAGCATTTGGGAAATGAAAGAGATACTCTTTCCGTTTCTCGACCAGTATCCCTTACAAGCGAAGAAGGCGAAGTCGTACAAGTATTTTCGAGAGATCGTCTTGATGCTCTGCAATAAGGAACATTTGAGCGACAAAGGATTCAAGAAAATATTCCGACTTCGCGCGGAACTTCGCATGCTGGGGAAGAAGGCGAGAACCTACGGAAGCCGCGAGGGTGCGGGAAAACCGCTTGCCCCGTGGCGTTCAAATGTTGCAATGTAAATTGCAGCACGAGAAATACCGCCCGTCAAGTCAGGGAAGTTGGGAGTGCCCGAAGCACATCCTCGCGATGTTCCAAGGCAAACTCAATGACAAAGACTAAGTCGTTGACACTATATTACAATTATCGTGTAATATAGTGGAGTAAAAACTTGTTGCGACTACGAGGAGTAATCTTCGTTAAAATAAATTGGCTATATGCGGGAATATCTGCGCATGTCGGAGTACCGAAAGGTAACAATCTCCGGACGATGCAGGCAATCCGCAGGGAAGATCTTGTCGGCTAACGCCGACCGCAGACACACGCAGAACGAACGCGGAAAATCGCGGGAAAGTGCACACGCATTATTCTGCGTCATTCAGCGTCACGTCCGCGTATATCCGCGCTCGCCGAAGGCGAGAGAACCCCTCAGAGACTACACGCCAATCTCCAGCCGTAATTTTAAGAAAATTACAGCTGGATGAAGATATAGTCCGATCTCCATGGCGACATGGAGAGACGAGCAGAAATGTCTCGTCCTCGTATCAGCGCATTTTTTCTGCGTACTTCCGCGTGAAGTCTGCGTAGATCTGCGTTTGTTACGAAGTAACAAAAGGAACAAGGCATGGGTAGCGGAAGCTGCTCATGGAATCATTCCAAACGGAAAAGTTTCTCCGCCTTTGGCGGACGAAACTGTTTGTCGATTTCTGTGTCTCGATCGAGCACAGAAGGGAAATGGCATTCATCCATAAATGATGCCTGACAGTCGGGAAAGTCCGGCGTTTGGACAGAACAAAAGAGTGTATAAAAACAGCTTATAGCTTACAGCTGATAGCTTGTAGTGAAATACAGAACACAAGACGCCCTAAAGGGTGGTTTTGTGTTGTGTTACAGTTTTCGTATGTCCGAAGAGACGAGTCCAGAGCAGATGAGTCGTGTTAACAAACTCAGAACCGTCTCCCGCGAGGCATCAATGTTTCTAAAGGGAGGAGTTCAAATTAATGATGTACTTTGGTACCACGTGTCGCGAGAATATCCAGGACAAATAGGGATTCACCTCTTTCCCACAAAGATAGAGCAATCAGTGACTGGTGCAAAAGATTTCATGTCTACTTTTGAGCAAGGATTGAAAGAATTGGCTCGACGTATCAAAACTGATTCGCAATTCGCTGATATAACGCATGTAAGCGCTTGGTCGAGAATTGTTTATGATCGTAGCAAGTTACTACAATTAATGGGGTTTGAATTGGGCGAGCGAGATGAAGAAAAGAAAGAAGCGCTTGCAAGAATGACTCGAGAGAAGTTTCTCGAAAAGTACGGCGGAAATAAGTAGCTGAAAAGACGGAATCCCAGTACCATCCGCCCCCGGCGGAGCTGCGCTTGCCTATCGGCAGGCAGGCTTCTAGGTGCTAGGAAAAGGCACAACACAAGACGCTCAGGTGGGCGGTTTTGTGTTATCCACACGGAGAGCGATCATTCGCGTCTTACAGAGTCTTTCCAGATAAAATTAGCTTCATGTGGTACATATTTCCCGTTGGAGCAGTAATTCTCGGGCTGGTTGCGTATTCAATGGTAAAGAAACAAAATGTAACGATGTGGCAAGCCGCTCCCGCGTCAATCAAGGTTCTCGTTTGGCTCTCTGCATTACTGAACCCTATCTTTGGAGGAGTTACTATGTACTACATCCTGCGCAAGAATTACCCTGAAATTGCAAAGAAAGCAAACAGCATCACTTTTGTAGCGTTCGGCATATGGATTGTGTTTTGGATCATAACGGCCTTTGTGCTTAGCAACACATGAGGTTGTTTTCGGCAATCGTTACAATCATTGTCGCGTCCTTTGCTCTTCTTGCTGTCGTCATTCTTTATTCGGACCCAACAATCCCACTTTCTCCGCTTGCGGCTCTAGGGTTCGCCTTTCTTTTACTTGCATTTGCGGGATTTCAGCTGTGGATGCGGCATAAGGAAAAAGTACAAGAGAAATAGGAACTCAAAGCATTCGTATGGCTTGCCCCGAGCCTGTCGAAGGGAACAAAAGAGTGTATAAAAACAGCTTATAGCTTACAGCTGATAGCTTGTAGTGAAATACAGAACACAAGACGCCCTAAGGGGTGGTTTTGTGTTTCGCAATTACTCAAACAAATCCCTGTGTGTGCCAGTGCGGGCGAGAATAACTTGTTGGCCGGTAAACCGGTAAATCAAAAGCCAATTTGATTCGATATGACATTCCCAGAACCCTTCGTATTCGCCGGAAAGTTTATGAGGGTACGCCTTCACTGGTAGCTGGACACCTGATTGTAGTAGCGAAATCATCACTCGCAACTTTTCAATATTCCATCCTCGACTCTCTAGACGCTTGAGATCCCGCTTGAAAGGTCCAGTGGGGAATGCTGGCCTCATGCTCACGTCGTTGTACTCCTAGCACGCCATCTTTTTCCGAGAATGTCATCGAACATTTCATCGACGTTAGTATACAATTTATCCTTGCGACGATTCTTAGGATTCATTGCTTCACGCATCGCCCGCCGTGTTTCTGCATTTGGTGTGTGGCTAGGGAAAGGGCATTCCGATTCTAGGACAAGGACACCTTCACGGACAAACTTTTTTAGCATCGCATTGACGGCGGTAGTAAGTGGCACACCCATTGAATCTGCCGCGCGCTTAGCGTCATCGCGCAGCTTTTTATCCAGTTTTACGGTCAGTGTTGTCTTTATACCGACATACTACTTTTGGTATGATTTTCTGTCAAGCGATGGACGGCCCAGCACCAAAAATCTCACTGCATGTTTTCCATTTTGCACTACGATATAACGTAGCACCCCATAGCGTTGTTTGTGATACGTACTGCTCCCCTTGATTTTGGTGCTGGATGCTCGATTTTGCAGCCAAGCATTCGCTTGGGCAAAATCGGCAAACAAAAGAGTGTATATGAACTAGTTAGTAGAAAGTAGAACGTAGTCTGTAGTGAAATACAGACACAAGGCGCCCTAAGGGGTGGTTTTGTGTTACCGTAATTGATATGGAAGGACTTGAGAAAAAACAGCCGGAGCGCAGAGAAGCTGATTCAGTTTCGCTATCGGTTAATCCCGAGCAATTACCCGCAATCAACGGGGTTCAGAAAAAAGGTGCGGGTTTGGCCGAACGTCTTGCCGGGGTAAAAGGCCGCATCGCGGTGGCGCTCTTGGCAATCGGTACTCAAACCCTTGAAGCGCCTGCTACACACGTCGTCGAGCCTATCCCACAAGAGGTCTCCGGACGTATCGTGGCGGAAACACTCTCGACCTCTGTCGTCGAAAAGATACACGAACAGGGGTTCGACGTACGCGTTACGTTACCGCGTCCCGAAAGTACGAGACATTCTAGCTATTATATTATTCACTTCGGACAGTTGCATGAATCGACATATGTCGGTTTGGATAGGGCTATGTATAAGAGTGTAGTTGAAAAGCATCAACGAAGAATGTATGCACTCTACCCGCAGTTACTCTCCGCTTGTAATTCACCAATTTTCCAAGAAGGCAGATCCTACGGATTGCAAGACAAGACTCTCGCTCCACTTGATGACAAGAAAATACAAGAAGCGTTGAGCAACATCGAAGCCATCTCTAAGTCTCGGCCCGTTTCTGTTACAGAGGCAATTGATCAGCTTGCGATTGCGGAACGTGTAGGGAATATGGTGAAGGCTCTACGCAGACATCCTCAAGTACAACGACTAATACACGCCGAGACTTTTCTCGCGGGAAAGCTTCGGGAATTTGCTAATTCCGCAGAGGAGAATGATAGAAACGACGAACGATTTCGAGAATTTAACTTACGGCTTCGAATGTTAGAAACGAGTAATAACCCTCTATTTGCGGCAGCAGAAGGATCTGACGCACAGTTTCAAGCCTCGTCCAGATTGTTTTTTGAGGGCAAAGCTGATTTAGTGGGCTTGGAGCGGGCAAAAGAGAATCAAGATGCGATGTCTCTTATCTCTGTACGTAATGAAGCAATTGACGCTCGTGGGCAGATGGTTAAGGATGCACGGACTCTTTTTAGGAGTACTCCCGGCGGAAAGGCAATGGAGGCGCTTTTTGCGGAGATACAAACGCTTTCATCGGCAGATGCGGAAAAACGAGCGGACGAATTCAGTACGCGACTACGAAGTCTTACTGAAAGCGAAAAGCGTTTTGTGCAAGAACACTCTTATCAGACACCTGAATATCAATCGCTGACCGCCAGCATCGATATCCTGAACTATAAGATACAAGATATACGCGAGACTGTTGTGTATGAAAAAGTCGAAGAGTTTGTCGAACAATATCCTGATTACGGAGGCACTGGCCTGAAGTGTGCCGTGATTGAGTATGGCAAAAACCATACATTCGCCGAGTCTGCGCAGGTGTGGAATGCGCGTTCGAATACGCATGTCTCTTTTGGAATTATCGATGTATTTGATCCTAAGGAAAAATGATTACAAAACAGAAAAGCGCCCTTCTTTGGGCGCTTTTCTGTTTTTTTGATTGTTTTCACTAGAAGCTCGTAGCTCGAAGCTATAAGCTACTTTCGGCATGTGTAGTGCAAATCGTAATCTTTGCCTCCGAAGAACTTCTTGGCAAATTCTGCGACGACATGCGGGTTGTAGTACTTGCACGAAAACACGTCCAAGTATACCGCAGCAGTCTGGTTTGCGAAGTGCGCCGAGATGAGGGATGTTTCGATGAGTTGCGTCATCGAAAAACCTGCCACTCGTTCGTCTTCGCCAAAGTTGACCACGACGCACTCACCGAAACGTTTCATCTCGATGAGGTCGCACAATTCGACTACGAACTTCTTAATCTTATCCGCGTCGCGGATAATTGCCGGATTGCATCCGTGGATGTCAATTCCGGAATGTAAACCCCAAGCGTCGACCAGACTGTACTCTTGTCGAATTACAGCGTCGGCAGATGTAGTTTCCATCTTTGATGTGCTGCCCTTTAGAAGGGGCAATATTAATTATTCTGACAATGAGGGCGTTACTCCTCTTGCGTCCGCGCTTACTGACCGAAGTGCTGTCGTGCACAATCCAGCCCGCTAGACGCAACAAAGAACAGCGACATCGCTATAATACGCATTTGAGCTGGGATGTAAAGGGTTTTTTCAGGATGTGTGCATAACCCAACGCACCGATATCTAAGAGATATATGATACACACAAGCGTCACTGCATCCGAGGAACTTCTCGTGTTAAGAATCATTTCGATATGGTACATGCAAGCTGTACGCGCAGTGATCAAAAGAAAAGATTTTACGTTGTCAATACACGCCTTTTTTGATACACATAAGGGCCTGCGCGCTTAGCTCAGTGGTAGAGCATTCCTCTGATAAGGGAAAGGTCGAAGGTTCAATCCCTTCAGCGCGCACAGACTAAAAAGCAGAGACCGGGTCGTATGGGATCCGGTCTCTTAGGCGTCGGCAACTACCACCAGACGTAGCCGTTCAGCGCTCGAACTCCAGGGAGCATTCCTCCCGGAAGTATGATGAGCCAAAGGAGCTTTTCCGGTCGATGGGCGAAGCGCATCCTAATACGCTTACCCCAACGTCTCTTACGCATGGCGGCGCCCTCCTTGTGTTATGAGCTTCCGATCGGAAGCTCTCTATGACTCACCATATTCTTTTTTATTCCATTCGACAAGAGTACTCGGTGGATTCGTGTCCTAAGCACAAAAAACGTATAATACCCGGGTGAATTACAAAGTCGTTGGCGGAGAAAAACTCTCTGGAAAAGTCGAAACTAATACATCAAAGAATGCCGCAGTGGTGCTTCTTGCGGCTTCGCTTTTGAATCGCGGCACTACGACCCTAAAGCGTATGCCGAAGATAGAGGAAGTGAAGCGTCTAATTGAGGTATTGCGATCAATCGGCGTTCAGGTTGAGTGGACGAATGGTGATATCCGGATAACGCCGCCGGAGAAATTCGATCTCTCCAAAATCGATCGCAAAGCGGCGACGATGACGCGCTCCATCGCGCTCTTCGCCGCACCATTGGCGCACCAGCTTCGCTCCTTCGACCTGCCTGCACCGACCGGATGCGACCTTGGCAAGAGAAGCCTCGGCTCGCACGTGGATGCGCTTGCGCGACTCGGTATAGAACTAAGCGGCAATGAGGACGCCCATTCGTACCACGTCGAGGTAGTGAAGATGCAACCCGCCGACATCATCATGTACGAGGCAAGCGACACGGGCGTCGAGAACGTGCTCATGGCCGCGGCGCGTATACCCGGTATAACGACGATAAAGTTCGCGAGCGCCAATTATATGGTGCAGGACCTATGTATCTTTCTCGATCGGTGCGGCGTAAAAATAGAGGGCATCGGCACCTCCACGCTCATCGTCCACGGCGTTGAGGATATCAACGCCGACATCACGGGATACCCCAGCGAGGACCCGATCGAGTCAATGTTCTTCGTCGCACTCGCCGCGACGACAGGCTCGACGATGACCATCACCCACTGCCCGAGCGATTTCCTCGAGCTCGAGGTTTTTACCCTCGGGCACATGGGGCTCAAATACGATTGGGGTGAGCCGTACCTAGCAGAGAACGGCCGGACAATTCTCCGCGATATCACGGTGCACGCATCAAAGCTCGTCGCAGCCCCCGAGAAGATCGCTCCGCGCCCGTACCCTGGTATCAACATCGACAACCTGCCTTTCTTCGTTCCCGTGGCCACACAGGCGAATGGCGAAACCTTGATACACGATTGGGTGTACGACGGGCGCGCACATTGGTACACCGAGATGAACAAACTCGGCGCTTCGGTCGAGCTTTTGGACCAACATCGCGTGCTCGTAAAAGGTCCGACGAAGCTTCACGCGGCGAATATAAAAGCACCACCCGCTCTCCGCCCAGCGACCCTACTTCTCATAGGCATGCTCGCCGCGGAAGGCGAGTCCATGCTCACCGATGTGTACCCGATCAACCGCGGCTACGAGAATCTCCACGAACGCTTACAAGAACTCGGCGCATCTGTCGAGGCGGTGGAATAGTGTATTCTTTATCTTATGGCCTGGAACGACAGCGTTAAGATGGCATTAGCGTGTTCTCTCATAGTTGCATGCGTCGCTGTATTTGTTGTCGCTATGGGCGGTGGCGGACCTGGCGCAGAAAGCTTTTCTCAACTACTCGCTATTTTTGCCTTTTCAGCAGTGTTATCGTTCTTGTTCGGTCTGGGACTACTCGGTCCGTTTAAGGTTAGAACAAAAATTATTGCTCTCGTGATATTTGGAATCTTATTTATCACGTACGTAATGTTTTTTGCACGTTGACGTTTTCCTCAGCCTTCGATAATTTTTACTTTTTTCGCCGCCGCCATCGCTTTTTTGCGGGCTTCGGCGACGGTTTTGCCGATGGCGAGAGCGACACCCATGCGGCGGTGGCCGATGACTTCCGGCTTGCCGAATATGCGGATATGCGTGCCGGGGATTTTGAGTGCATCAGACACACCTTCGTAGGTTGGATTTTTCATATTGCCGTGCGCGAGAATTGCATATGAAGCGCCCGGAACACAGGGTATTCCCGGAATCGGTAGGTCGAGAATTGCGCGGACATGAAGCTCCATCTCGCTCATTGTTTGCGATACCATTGTCACCATGCCGGTGTCATGAGGTCGTGGAGATACTTCAGAAAACCAAACTTTGTCGCCTTTCACGAAAAGTTCGACGCCGAAGATACCGCGCCCTTTCGCTCCGCACAGCTCGTTTACGATTCTCTTCGCGATGTTTTGCGCTTTCTTTAGGGCTTTCTTCGACATCTGATGCGGTTGCCAACTTTCGACGTAGTCGCCATTCACCTGGCGATGGCCGACCGGTGCGCAATATGAAATACCTTTTGCGTGTCGCACTGTGAGAAGTGTGATTTCATAATCAAAGTCGATAAACCCTTCCACGATTACGCGACCCGTTTTTACACGCGTGTCTGTCATGGCGAAATGCCATGCTTTTTTCAAGTCTGCTGATTTTCGCGCGACACTCTGACCGTGGCCAGATGAGGACATCGTAGGTTTTATTACGCATGGAAATCCGACATCAAGCGCTCCTTTTTCAAGTTCCTTCAAGCTCGATGCAAAGTGGTATGGAGAAGTAGGCAGTTTTAGCTTCTCTGCCGAAAGACGACGGATGCCCTCGCGATCCATTGTCAGCTTCGTCGCGATGGCGCGGGGAATGACGGTCCACCCTTCCTTTTCCAACTCGACAAGCGTGTCGGTTGCGATGGCTTCTATTTCAGGGACGATAAAGTCTGGTTTTTCTTTTTCGACGATCTTACGGATATTTTTCCCTTCGCGCATATTGAATGTGTAGTTGCGGTGAGCCATCTGCATTGCAGGAGCGTTCTTGTATCGATCGCAGGCGATTACCTCCACGCCGAGCCGCATCGCCTCGATGGCGACCTCGCGGCCCAGCTCACCACTTCCGAGGAGTAAGATCTTTATGGCCGATCGCTTGAGGGGGGTGCCGAACTTTCTCATGAAAGGCATCATACCAATGTATACTGAGTCGTCTATGCGGCCGGAAATCATTGTTTTCGCATCCGGCACCAAAGAAGGAGGTGGCTCCGGATTCGAGAACATGGTCAATCATAGCCGGGGCGGGGATCTGGATGCTGATATCGTCGCCATTGTTTCAAACCATGAGCATGGTGGCGTGCGCATGCGTGCCGACCGACTCGGCGTGCCATTCGTTTATTTCGCTGGTCCCTACGACGCTGAGAGCTATTCTAGTGTTTTGCAAAAGACTGCAATAAGAAAAAGCGAGATTTGGGTGGCGCTTTCTGGATGGTTGCGGCAAGTGCACGGACTTGACCCGCGAAGGACGTTCAATATCCACCCCGCTCTTCTCTCGCAACTCAACCATCGTTTCGGCGGAAAAGGCATGTACGGGCATCATATCCACGAGGCCGTGAAGGCCGCGTTTGATGCGGGCGAAATAACCGAATCCGGCTTCACGATGCACTTCGTGACTGACGAGATGGACCGCGGCCCCGCATTTTTCGAGCACCGCGTGTCGCTCACGAGGGGAATGTCCGCAGATGAAATCGCGAAAGCGGTGAACAAGGCCGAGCACGAATGGCAACCAAAAATCACCAACATGGTCGTCCATGGAGATATCCGGTGGGATGGTAAGAGCGCGAGGTCGCTCACTTTCCCCCCAGGATACCAATATATCCCCAGAGCATAATTAAGAATACGCTCCATTTGATTTCAAAGCGCACATCGGATACGATGAAGGTTCCTTCGGGGTAGGGTGATCTGCCGGGTGGCGGAAAATCCCGATCGGTGGTAAAGCTCTTTGTTTGCGTGTCATACGCGGACAAAGAAGCGAGTCCACGATCCCGCCCTTTGTTCGCAAAGAGCGGGAACGACTGCGGTTAGATTCCGCGACCGACCGTATAGTCGGGATAAAAGAAGGGGTGGTTTTATATTCACACCCCCGAAGAGGGGGTTTCTCTATGTTTACCGGCATCATTGAACATCAGGGGACGGTCAAGAAAAAGACTGCAACTCGCCTGCACGTTGAAGCGACGGCGGGACTGATAGAGCAGCTTACCATTGGTGCGAGTATTGCGGTCAATGGCGTATGCCTGACTATCAGTAAAATTCCAACGGAAACGGTCTTTGCTTTCGACGTCATGTCGGAAACGTTGCGCAGGACGACGCTGGGGGGCTTGAAATTAAACGCCGCTGTCAATCTGGAATTACCATTGAGGATCGGCGGCCACTTCGGCGGGCATATCGTGCAGGGACACGCGGATGGCACTGCGACTATAACGCGCATACGGCGTAGCGGCAACAGTCGCGTTATTTCATTTGCCGCCCCTGAAAAAATCTTGAACCATATGGTTGAACAAGGATCCATAGCAATCGACGGTGTTTCTCTGACGTTGCTCAAGGTGAGCGATACGGGTTTCAGTATCGGAATTATCCCGAACACGAAAGATCGCACGACACTTGCGCACGCGACGGTTGGTCTTGAGGTCAATGTCGAGACGGATATCGTGGCAAAGTATGTTCATAAATTTATCAATGCATCATTAAAGAAACGCCATGAAACCCGCTAGAAATCGCGCACGCGCCGGTGCGCCTAAAGGATCTACGGAGCGGCTGACTGTTTCTAACAGGACGAGAGATACAGCAGATGTTCGTATCGCGATCGTAAGCAGTTCGTTCCGTCCCGAGGTGACGAAAAGTTTGGAAAAACATTGCGTTGCGACTCTTGAACATCAAGGCGTACAGAAAAACCAACTTACGTTCGTGCGCGTGCCCGGAGCGCTTGAGATACCGCTCGCCGCAAAGAGATTGGCACAGAAGGGCGCTTACAGCGCCATCATTGTTTTCGGAGCGATTTATAAGGGCAAAACATACCATTTCGAGCAGATAGCCAATGAATGCAGTCGGGGATGTATGGATGTTTCTTTGCAGTATGAAATTCCCGTGATCTTTGAGGTGCTTGCGGTATATAATCCGAGAGATGCTATCGAGCGCGCTACGCGTGCAGTCGAAAATAAGGGAGCGGAGGCGGCCATGACCGCACTTTCCATGATCGCGCTTCTAAAGAAAATATGAAGGCGCTCTCGTCGGTTCCGGCGGCGCTCATCGCTCTAAAGCAGGGGAAGATCGTGATACTGGTCGACGACCCTCGTCGTGAGAACGAGGGGGATCTTTTCATGCTTGCCGACTCAGTGACTCCCGCGAACGTCAACTTCATGATCACGCATGGCAGAGGTTTGGTCTGTGTTGCCATAGAAAGCACGCAGGCGCGACGTCTCGCGCTACCTCTCATGGTACCTGCGCACGAGAATACCGAGAATACACAGGTTAATTTTGGCGTTTCTGTGAATGCGGCACACGGTATTACATCCGGAACCTCAACGCATGACAGGGCAAAAACTATACGGACGCTTACCAGTTCGCGCTCCGTGCCCGCTGATATCACGCGTCCGGGGCACGTATTTCCGCTCATTGCCCGTGAGGGCGGATTACGTGCGCGGCAGGGTCACACGGAAGCGGCGGTTGCACTCGCGAAATTGGCCGGTGCGGGTCCCGCCGGTGTCTTATGCGAAATATTGAAAGAGAACGGCCGCATGGCGCGGTTGCCAGACCTCATCAAAATGGCGGATCGATTCGACCTGCCGATTTTGACCATCAAAGACATTATCCGGTATCTGCGCACACATCCACTTAAATATGCCGCATCCTCATCGGTTGTACGGGAGGCATCGGCACAATTACCTACTGCACACGGGACATTCGGTGTGCACGTGTATCACTCTACGCTCGACAAACGCGAGCATGTGGCGCTGATACTAGGCGATGTGACATCTCCGATGCTTACGCGCGTCCACTCACGATGCCTGACCGGAGATACGCTCGGTTCGCTTACCTGCGATTGTGGTGAGCAACTGCGAATGAGCTTTGAAATGATACAGCGGGCGGGTGGCGGCGTGCTTCTGTACTTGGATCAAGAAGGGCGTGGCATCGGATTGGCTAACAAGATAAAGGCGTACGCGCACCAAGCATGCGGCATGGATACCGTTGCAGCAAACCGCGCATTGGGCTTTGCTCCCGATTTACGTACATACGGAATAGCTTCCGATATATTGCGCGATTTGGGCGTTCTACATATTTCGTTACTCACGAATAATCCGGAGAAGATTAAGGCGCTGAAAGCGCATGGGATACGGGTGGTAAAACGTGTGCCGCTTGAGACAGTACCTACGGTCGTGAACCGTCGATACCTGTCCACAAAAAAGCGCAAGTTTGGCCACCGGCTTGGCTCTGTCTGATTCGTATGGATCGGACCACGCTTCAGGATGCGAAGTATTTGAAGCTCGCGCTCCAACTCGCCGAAAAGGGTCTGGGACGGACGTTTCCAAATCCGATGGTGGGGGCGGTTATCGTGAAGGAAAGACGCATCGTGGGCGAAGGGTATCATCACAAAGCGGGCGCGCCGCACGCCGAGATTGAAGCGCTTCGGATCGCGACGGGAAAAGCACGGGGTGCAACGTTGTACGTGAATCTAGAACCATGCATCCATTGGGGCAGAACGCCGCCGTGTATTGACGCTATCATACAAGCAAAAATAAAAAGGGTTGTTTGTTGCGTGCGCGATCCGAATCCGCGAGTGTCGGGTCAGGGTATTAGGATGTTGCGACGGGCGGGGATTGAGGTCGCGATCCATGACCTTCCCGAAGCGGAGAGATTGAACGAGGGGTTCCTCTCATTTCATCGACGGCAACGTCCGTTCGTTGCAATAAAGTTTGCCGCGAGTCTAGACGGCAAGATCGCAACACGTTCCGGCGACTCGCGTTGGATAACGAACGAACGCGCGCGAGCATACGCGCGCGGTTTGCGCGGGCGATACCAAGCGGTCTTGGTCGGCATCAATACAGTACTTCACGACAATCCTCACTTGGGCGTTAGGATTTCTGGCGTGCCATACCCACTCCGCATCATTTTGGATAATGCATTGAAGATACCGTTCGGGAGCAAAGTTTTACGTGATAATAATGTATTAATCTTCACGACTCGCCGCGCAAACAAAGAAAAATATAAAAAGCTCATTGATGCAGGCATTTCAATCGTCAAATGTGCGGGCAGTGCGATTTCTTTGCGGGCGGTGATGAAAGAGCTTGTCCGCAGAGAGATTGTCAGTGTTTTTGTAGAGGGTGGAGGCACGGTGTTGGGGAGTTTTGTGGATGCCGGATTGGTCGACAAGGTATACGCATTTCACGCGCCGGTCCTTATCGGGGGCGACTCTGCAAAGAACGCGATCGGAGGACAAGGTTTTTCCTCGATACGCGGAGCGTTTCGACTAACGCGCGTAACGCGTAAAGCATTTGGTGACAATATGCTGGTCAGCGGATATATTGCAAAGAGTAAAAATCGATGAAGAATATTGAGTTGCGGATTGCAACCGAAAATCACGAACTTCGTCGTTCACGGCCAGATTCACTGGGACGGCAAGGATTCGAAATCTCTCGTTGTTCCGGAAGGCCACCAATACTTACTGGCGACGTAGAGCGAGTGAAATGAAAAGGTTCCCATTTGCATTTCCGAGCCGAGGAGCCAGAAACCGGCTGGAGCCGGTTTACAGGCCTAAAGTGCTATATTGGAGTGCATGAAAGAGGGCCGCGAAATATTTAGGAGACCGGGTCATCCCGAAAGTAAAGAAGATTTGGCAAAGCGAGAAGGCGTTCCTCTCGAGATGCAACAAAGGTTTAGGGAAGTTTATCCAGAATTCTACCAAATCATCGAGAAATTTGACTTTCCTTATTTGAAAGAGAGGTACGGTGATATTGCTCGAAGGTCTGGAATAAATCCTCGTACAATAAATTTCCTCGGAGCGAACAATTTTATTCCTGTCCCGCAGCGTCCAGCAAGGCAAATACCTGGAAGATTGGGTAGGATGATGCGCTACACGCAAGAAGGTCGCGGCAGCTATGATCTTGATACAAATGTCGGCCATATTAACTGGCCCATGATGCGAGAGATGCATGGTAACAAGGAAGAGATACAATGGTTACTACCATTTCATCTACTAAGGACATTTATTCATGAAGAGACTCATGCTGTCTCCAAAGGTGTCTGCACGGCCTTTGACGAGGAAGCGGGAAAATACAGAGAGAAACAGACCGGCTACGAGCAGTGGAGCACAGCAGATCGCGAGCGAGGCGGGGAGTACTTTTTCAAACGGTTCGACGAAGGGGTAGTAGAAAAGTTGAGTCAGGAGATACTCCTTGACTACTTAAAAAATGCGCGTGACAGTAATTTTGATGTCACTTCAGTAGTGCGTTTTTTAGAATGGCACAAAGAAAATCCGGAGCTGAAATCATATGTAAATGAAATAAAAATGGTTGAAGTATTTACTAAGCTCATATCGAAAGTTACAAGTGTGCCGGAGGAGGTGGTTTGGCAGGGAATTGTCCGAGGTCTTTTTGAGGGGGAGAATCTCAAGAATCAGGAGATAAAAGATCTCGTTGAAGAAATTGTTGGTTTTGATCTGTTGGAGGAAATGTCGACTGTTCGGGATACTGAAGAATTAGTACAGAAATTAGAAAAGAAAATCTCGCCCACGTTTATCGATAGAATAAAACTACTATACTCTCGATGAATCTCAAGGTGCCGTAGTCAATCATGGAGAAAAAAGCAATTTTAAAGAAGGAAGTATTTGGAAATTCGCCGAACTATGGGCATAATTCAGCCACGCCGCGGTGGTGAAATTGGCAAACACGCTAGCTTCAGAAGCTAGTTCCTGCAAGGGATTGGGAGTTCAAGTCTCCCCCGCGGCACCATGAGTTTTGAAGCGATATTTTGGGACAACGATGGAGTTTTGGTTGATACTGAAGCAGTATTTATCAAAGCTTGTCGAGAAGTTTTTGCAGATGAAGGTATCGAAATCTCGGAAGGGTGGTTCATCAATGAGAGTCTTGCAAAAGGAAGTAGTGTGTTTGATCTTGCAAGGAAAAAGGGAATGTCGAATGAAGAAATAATACAATTGCGTAAGCGACGAAACGAATACTACAGCAAAGTTCTAATGAAGCATGTTCCCATAGTTGATGGTGTAAAGGAGACGCTTGAAGCGTTGCATGGAAAATTCCTCATGGGTGTCGTGACCAGTAGTCGCAAGGAGCACTTTGAGATTATGATGAAGAAAACGGGCTTTCGCCGATTTTTCAACTTTTTCATAACGGCGGACGACATAAAAAATACGAAGCCGGATCCAGAGCCGTACCTCAAAGCGCTCGAGATTGCAGGAAAGCCGTGTGAATCTTGCCTAGTCATAGAAGATTCGCAAAGGGGTGTCGTTGCTGCGAAGGCTGCGGGCCTTTCGTGCTACGCGGTTCCAAGTGAGCTTACAAAAAGCCTCGATTTCTCAATGGCAGATAAAGTTTTGAACAGTATTCGGGAGTTGCCAGACATTATCTTGCCTACGACGAGCGACTTTTCTTGAAACCCTTCAACAACGGCGCGCAGATGTCTTTTTTGGGTGGAATAGTGATTTTGTGCCACGTTGGTTTGTCGGTGAACGAAATGCCTTTGCGCCGCAGTACGCGGATTCTTTTATAAACACCCTCTGTGGAATGTCGGGCCCGAGTGGTCAAAAAGACGCTACCATGGTCGTACATGGGCACTAATTTGTTCAGGGACCGTAACTTGTTCGTTCTATACGTGCTTGCTGCCGGCGCGAACATATTCAACTTCGCCGGACACGGAGGATGGGCAGTGTCCGGGAAAGTCGCGTTTGCAGAGTTGATAACAGGATCTCTCGAATCCACGCTGGGCATCATCATGCCTGTGGAAACCGCGCTCGGGTTGGTGAGGTTTGTCGGATGGATCGATCTCACTATCGCCGCCGTCATGGTACTTGCACTCATCGGCGTGTGGAAGGGCAGGGGCTCTCTCGCGCGGCTCGCGCGCTCGCGGACAATGGTACTACTCTTTGTCTGGGCTGTGTTCTGGGGTTTGGCGACCGCCTTCAGCAGGGTAACCGCCCATGATTTCGAGACCATCTACCTCTTGGACTTTATTGAGCGGGGCGGAAACTTCTTCGGCGCTACGATCGGTCTGTATCTGACGCTCATTCTCCGTAGGATACGAGGGAGCACATGAGTACTCCTGCGGCCGGTATACCCGATTACCTCGAACAATACTATTGGTGGGTATACGTGCGCCCGAAGGCCGTGCACTTTTTCGATCGGCCGTGGCTCATCAATCTGATCCTGTTCGGAAAATACAGGACCCTTCGGGATGAAGTCTTGAAGGAGTTGGGGCCCGCAATCTCCGGAAAGACCCTGCAGATATCGTGCTGTTACGGCGAGCTCACTCCGCGTCTTTCCGAGCGCGTTGAAAGGGGCGGCGGGACGCTCGACGTCGTCGACGTCCTGCCGATTCAGCTCGAAAATTTGAAGCGTAAACTGCCACACGGGACTTCTGCGGCGCTCCATCGGATGGACGCCGCGGCGCTCGGATTTCCCGACGCGTCGTACGATCAGGTGCTGGTGTTCTTCCTTCTGCACGAGGAGCCGCAGGAGTATCGCGAGAAAACGATGCGCGAAGCCCTGCGCGTCTTGAAGAGAGGCGGGAAAATAATCATTGCAGACTACGGCGCCCCTTCCGCGTGGCATCCGCTCCGCTACTTTCTCCTCCCGTTCCTCGGCGTGCTGGAGCCGACCGCGAAGGAGATGTGGCGGCGCGAGCTTGTGGATATCCTGCATGCCCAAATGGCAAGCCGCTCATGGCGCAAGCGCTCGTATTTCGGCGGCCTCTATCAAATGCTCGTGAGCGTGTAATGCAGGAGGCGAATCTCCGTACGCCTACGGTTACTTTTTTACACACATATTCTTCAAGAGCGGCGCATAGATGTCCTTTTTCGGCGGGATAGTAATTTTGCGCCAGGTCGGCTTGTTGGTGAACCGAACACCTTTCATGTCGCGGAGGATGACGATTGGCGTGCGCTCTCCCGCTTCCCCCATGAGGAGTACGGCAACTGCCGCGAGAGAGTCAGGTATGTTCACTTGCGTATACTCGAGCTTTCTTCCAAATACGTCTTTAGCTCCGCGCTGGTCCCGTAGCGGCTCAAGGCCGTAAAAACCCGTGGAAATCCCAGAAACTCCCCAACGCAAAGGCACGGTATGACTATCGGTCGCAACGAGAGCGAGTTTCTTCAGCCGATGTCTCTTTTTAAGGTACACGCAGATTTCTTTCAGAAGCACGCTCGTTCTCTTCGGCCAAAGGATGTAGTAGCCGTCGCCATTACTCTCATCAATGCCCGCTGAAGGAATGAGCGTAGAATCTTTGACAGTCAAAATGAAATCCCAGTAGGAATTCTTATCTTCAATGAACGCGTCGGCTTCACTTTTGATGAGATTTTTCTTGTTCACGCCTTTTCCTATTTTCATGCACCGGCCTTGATGAATCGCGAGGACTTTTGACGTGATGAATATGATATCGCCCTCGCGCAGGCGCGGGAGCGACTCATCGAGCACGGCGTATAGATCGTCCTTCGGGGGAAGGATGCGGCGCGTCTTGATGGGAATGAATTTCATACATGCCTCCGCCTCTCGCTCCTGAAGTACGCCCTTTTGGGGTCGCTATCTCCGCCTGCTGGCGGAGCGCTCACGCTCGGCCCGTCGGCCTGCGCGAGACCCCAAAAGGGCGCACTTCGTCGCTCCCGGATAAACAATCGGCATGTCTTTTACCGCGCCGGTTCTTCTCTAAGAGAGGCGAGGAGATGCCGCGCGTGGACAGGGAATTTGTACACAATTTCCAGTTTTTTGTTGAGAAGCGCGAACGCATTGTTAACGGCAAGATACGCGCCCGCAATACCAGCAGCGAAGAGAAGGCGCTCCATGATGACGACTGGAATGAGCCCGATCCACACGGCTGCCGGAATCGGCACGAACCACATCCACAAGGCGCCGCCGACGGAGTGCGCCATAAAAGTGGCACCCAAGGCGCGCGCGAGAAGCCAGCGTTCCTGGAAGAAGTAACAGACGATGGGGATTGTCCAGAAAAGAGAGAAGTACCACACCTCGCGTCCTACCGGATGTGCGACGAAGGCAATAATGGCAAGCGCGGGCACAATGACGTTAAGCGGCATTTTTCTCGAGAAGTAGAGTGCGGCCATGGCGAGAGGCAAGAGCCGGATAAGCGTCGCCGGGTCGGAGAAATTCATGCCTTGTGTCACAAAATGGAATCCCTGCATGAGAAGAACAGCAATGACGCCCGGAATGGAGCCGAGAAAAGCTCCCGCGATAGGAGCAAAGGCGTCGAAGAGCGTAAAGCTGACGGACGAACCGACAAGCTTCATGAGCGGCACTTGGAGCGCAAAGATGCCGAGGAAAGTAAATCCCGTAAAAAAGACAATTTTGTTCCTTGTGGTTTTTTCCATAATTGTTTTGGATTGTAATAATGGCACCACTGTATCACACGGTGAGTCTAGCGAAAGAGGCGGCGGATGAGACGGGAAAGTACCGGGTAGCCGAAAGCGCCGAAGAGCGCGGCAAGAGCGAGAATCAGCGCCATAATAAAGAAAAGAGGAACTTCGTTTGCCGTGCCTGCCCCGGCAAGCTGCCCCGCGGTTTCCGGAAGGGCTTCTTGCGCTTGTTCGAGTGGCGCGGGTTTTACTATCGACTCGGCCGGCGCTTGCGTGCTTGCACCGGCAATACTGGAGTGCGGGGGCGCAGATACTGCCTGCTGTTGGACGGGATTCGTCATCATCTCTGTTTCCACGATGACACTCATCGTTTCCGACTCATTTTCTTCGGGTTCTGAAGTTACAGCAGTTGTTGTTGCAGTCGAAGTAGCGGCTCCAGCGACGGTGCTTGCGCCTCCTGTGCCGCTTGCCGCGATAATTACTGGTTTCGGAAACGATTGCAAAATGTCATTCCAAGGTTTAGCAAGAGCCGCTGGTATGGCATATGCAGTTGCCCATACCCGCGTTTGCTCGGTGCGAGTCGTTGACTCGACGCCACCGTCACCTTCTTGTGTGCTAGCAAGAGCACTCATCGGCGACTTACCATTCCCTATCCACGAAGAAAGTGATTCGTTTGATGCATGAAGCGCTTGCACAATCCAGCTCATTTGAAAACTATTTTTCCAGTTGCCATCGAGCGCTCGCGTTTCGCGCAAGTACCCCTTTGCTTTTACAAGAGCGTTTGCGACCCCCGGTACTTTAGAAAAAGGAGAAAGCGCCTGAATCGCGGCCGCGGTCAAATCCACACTTTCTTCCCAGGCACCATTTGCGCCCTGCTTTGTGAGAATAAAAGCGATAGTGCTCGAAATGATGTCGCTATCAGACTCGTACCCGGCTTTTGGAAGTGGGAAGAGCGCAAAGACGTCGTCGTTTACAAGGGATGGGTGCCCGATTTGTATACCATCGAATGATTCGACGATCGGCGTAATGTAATCGGTCGCAGTCCCAATGTACGGATCTATGCCAAGCGCCATAAGTGCCATTGCATGTCGCTCGTAATCCGTAACGGCAGTCATTGTAGGAGCGCTTGTAAGAAGATACGTACGCACAAGAGTTTTTGCGTCGGAAGAGTCAACGTTCTGGCCGGACATGCTCGCAAGTGCGATAGCTACCCAATCGGTAATAAAGCTTTCACCAAAAGAACCGTCTTCTTTCTGCTTCTCTGAGAGGAACGCGAGCGCCGCCGGGACGTCGAATGTCACTACTATCTGACCGGCGCCTCCGCCACCGCTCTCTCCGGAATTTTGAAGGGAAACGATAAAAGCCACGGGCTCGCCGATGTCGGTATTCTCGATGAAATCTTTCAGCTGGAACGTGAGTGTGTCGCCTTGTGCGAGTACGAGTTCGGAGAGCCCCACCGAGGCGTCAGTGCCGTTTAGGGCGATGTTCCAGAATTCCGTGTCGGATGGTGAAATTCCGTTCATGCTCGCGAGGAAGAGACCGAACGAGAAATTCTGGAGCGTATACGCCTGTATGGCGCCTTGCGCTCTTGCCGCTTCGAGCGCGCAGATGCCAAGATAGGTCCCGGAATACGAGTGCGAGGCGCTGTCGGTATCGGTAACCGTGCAATCTTTCGGGACGTTGACAGAAGGAAGAGCCGCGAATGCCGGCGGAACTGGTACGAGGAAGAAAAGAACTACTGATAAAATAACCAATGTGCGCGCGCGAATACTCATATGCCTTTTTGGTACCGCCACTCCACAACGTCGCCGGGCTTCACTTCCGCTGATGACGCGCCCTTTTCGGAGAGCGTGTTATTGATAAAAAGGGTCCAGTAAAAGCCGCCGGCGTTCTTGAGGCCGTTTATTTCATCTACGAAAAGTCCGAGACTCGGGAAATCCTGACCGGAAAAAACGAATGCCGTGTTCGCCCCGGCATATTCCTCCATCGCTTCAAGAACGGTTGCTCGAGAAAGGACGGGTATCGTGTGTGATAAGCGTTGGAGAATGTACGGTGTCGCGACAGATTCCCCGATTTTCTTGGGAATTTCCGTACTGACGGGAATATCTGCGCCAACTTTTCTTGACGCGTTTTCTCTAGGGGATGAGGTGACAATGTCCCGCGTTTCCGGTTGCGGTTCTAGGTCGATCTGCGTTGGAGATATGACATATGCAAAAATAGCTCCAAACAGGATGATTACGATAAGAATTAACAATGTTTTATGTGCGCGCATACGAAAAAATCTCCGTCCGAGCGGAGATTTCTACTCGCGTGCCTCTCGGCATACACGGTCTCTCCTGCTCGGGATACCGTTTGATTGAAGACCGGACTTATCCCGACCCTTCGATTTCTCTCAGGGTAAACGGGCATTACCGTTGCGGCACAGTGGAGGAATTCCTTGCCTCGCCGAAGTCTCGACGAAGCGGGCTTTCGCCTCGCCGGAGCGAGCATACTGCCTCGCGCAGGCGGGTCACCTCACTTCCACAATCAAACGTGGATGCGCATTGTAGTTCACATATTGCACTGCGCAAGTGGATATTGCGCTCCGATACAAAATGTATAAGCACGCAAGCCCGCACACTAAGTTTGCCGTCGCCTCTTATGCTATATGCGACGTGCCCTGCATTAGATATCGGACAGATGGCTTAAACAGTGTTATCTGTATTACCACGGCCAGAAATTACGGCAAACTTAGTGTACGGGCAAGGTGGATAAGTGACTACGATATTTAAAGAAAGGGAAGTCAAATGGTATTCTTTCACAATGCCCCATGCTTTGCTGCGGAATCTACGAACGTGGCGACAATTCCGAAACGATCCTCCTCTCATTACGGTTGAACTCAATAAGTTTGCTCTCCTTAACAATCTGCATGCCATCCACTCGCTCGCTCCGAAGTGGCAGGTCGCTCCTGTCCTAAAAAGCAACGCGTACGGACACGGCCTTGAACCTATTGCTACTCTCTTGGATAAAGCAGACAATATCCCGTTTTTCTGCGTCGACTCGTACTTCGAGATCAAAGTATTGCGTGGAGTGGGCATCATACACCCGCTTCTTGTTTTAGGATTTACCCCGACTGCCACGATAGTAAAAAACAGATATAAAGATATTTCCTTCACGATTGCTTCGTTGAAACAGATGGAAGAGCTCTGGGAGAAACGAGTGCATGAGCGTGTTCATGTTAAATTCGATACCGGCATGCATCGTCAAGGCATACTGCCAACGGAAATCGAAAATGTCATTAAGATAGCGTTGCGCAACGAACTTTTCATCGAAGGAATTTTCTCCCATTTGGCGGATGCCGAAAACGAGAACTCCACAATAACCGGAGCACAAATAGAGAAATGGAACGTCATTGCGGAGATATTTCAAAACAGAATCTCTCGAATTCGTTATTATCACTTGGCGAATTCAGCAGGGTTTGGAGACGCGGATAAAATGAATGCAAACGTAGGTCGCACCGGTATTGCGCTCTATGGAATGAACTCGGGCAACCTACCAATTTCTCTCTCGCCCGTTCTCAGTATGCGGTCGGTTGTAAGCGATGTACGCACAGTAGAAAGTGGGGAAACAGTGGGATATGCGCGGACATTTACCACGCAGCGTACAACCCGGATTGCGACAGTTCCTGTCGGATATTTTGAAGGAGTGGACCGTCGGCTTTCTAATACAGGGAGTTTTCTTATTAACGGTATCGCCGCACCGCTTCTTGGCAGAGTCAGCATGAATATGTCTGTGTGCGATGTTACTAATGTTCCGAATGTTCATGAGGGTTCATCGGTCCTCATCATGAGCAATCAGTCCAACGACCCAAATTCCATCGAAAATATGGCAAAAAAGTGCGACACTATTCCTCATGACATTCTCGTACACATTCCAATGCATTTGCGTCGCGTCATTTTATAAGAAGGGCAGTGATATAGTGATTCAATGCAAGAGTATCGGCATTTCTTTGAGGGTAAGCGGATAACACTACTCGGCCTCGGTCTTCTCGGCCGTGGCGTTGGGGATGCCGAATTTTTGGCCCACTGTGGAGCGAATATAGTGGTGACCGACAAAAAGACTGAGGTTGAGCTTGCTGAATCCGTAGCGCGTTTGAAGAAATACCCAAACATCGAATTTCATCTCGGAGGACATAAAATCGAAGATTTCATTACCGCAGACATGATAATCAAGGCAGCGGGAGTGCAACTCAATTCGCCGGAGATCGCAGCCGCGCGTGCTGCAGGGGTACCGGTATATATGTCGACAGCACTTTTTACGAAATACGCAACTGATGCTGGAGCGAAGATCGTCGGCGTAACGGGTACGCGCGGCAAATCCACAGTCGCACATATGATTTTCCATGTGTTGAAGCATACAGCCCCTCGACAAAGCTCCCAGCCTTCGCCAGAGGCTACGGCGGGCACGGCGGGGCGAGAAAGAAAAGTCTTTCTCGGCGGCAATATTCGAGGCAAATCTACACTCTCAATGTTGCCAGAAGTACAGAAAGGCGATATTTGTGTTCTCGAGCTTGACTCGTGGCAACTGCAAGGGTTTGGCGATCTGCAGATAAGCCCGCGTGTTGCGGTCATTACGAATCTTATGCTGGATCATCTTAACTACTACAGAGGAGATATGGATGCGTACTTTTCCGACAAAGCAAATATATTCCGCTTCCAGAAGCCCGGCGATGTTTTTATTGCGGGCGCGTCAGTCGCAGAGCGAGCTCACGCGAACGCTCTGCCGCTTGATCCGATTATTCCCGAGTCACTCCCGTACGCTTGGAAACTTAAAGTACTCGGAGAACACAATCGGGAGAATGCCTCATTTGCCGCGACTGCCCTGCAAGCACTCGGTTTATCCGACGATGAGATCAGAGAAAGCCTCGAATCGTTTGAAGGTGTAGAAGGTCGCTTGCAATTAGTGCGCGAAGTGGGCGGCGTGAAAATCTACAATGACAACAACGCGACGACGCCGGAGGCTGTTGTCGCCGCCCTTCGCGCTCTTTCCGATGTTCGGTTTCGTAAACCGAACATTATTCTTATAGTGGGAGGGGCGGATAAGGGGCTCGACATGAGCGAGTTAGTTGCGGAAATAAACAAAATCTGCAAAGTTGTTATTCTGCTTGCCGGCACCGGCACCTCGCGCCTCTTGGAAGCCAGAAGCTATAAGCTAGAAGCTTCTACTCATGGTCCTTACGATTCACTCGACCAAACAGTGCACAAGGCCCTCGAACTTGCCAAGCCGGGTGACGCTGTGTTATTTAGTCCCGCCTTTGCCTCATTCGGTATGTTCAAAAACGAGTATGACAGAAACGACCAATTTCTCACACTTGTAGATAAATTAGCGCCTTAGGCAAGTTTCGACAGCGCAAAGTCTGGCGAAGGAAGTCGACCAAGAAGAATGTCGATACCTTTTTTCATGGCGACTGTTATAGTAGGATCTTTTTTCAGGTCTTCGATAGTTTGGGATAGTAGGTCGTCAATGCCATTTTCGTTGTCAAATAAATATGAGGGGAATTCTCCAAACTGTTCAAAGTATCTAATGAATACATCTTTCCGCACTCCAGGGTCGGCATTAGTCGCCCCCGCTTTCATATCTTCAAAATTAAACTTCGCCGGCTTCAGTGTTGCTTTCACATCTTAATTGTAACCTGCATTCACGCGCGGCAACAGGGCCTGTGATATGCTCGAAACATGACAGAGGCATTGCGTGTATATTTTGTCGGCATTGGCGGCATCGGAATGTCGGCATTGGCGCAATTCTTTCAGTATCAGGGAAAAATCGTTAGCGGGTCGGATAGGGAAGGAACGCCCACGACGAAATTGCTCGCAGAAAGGGACATGCAGGTTTGGATAGGAGAGGACGGATGCCATATTCCTGCGGATACGGAGCTTCTCGTGTATAGCGACGCGGTGCCTGTGAACAACGCTGAGAGGGTTCGCGCGCGTGAGATGAAGATTCCGCAAACATCATATTTCGAAGCGCTCGGCGAAGTCTCTAAGGCGATGCGTACTATAGCTGTAGCCGGCACGCACGGGAAAACAACGACGACAGCGATGCTCGCAAAAATTTTGCAGGATTGCGAAAAAGAGCCGACCGCGATAGTGGGTTCTATCGTGCAAGATTTTGGTTCGAACTTTCTCCCGGGCAGGAATGATCTTTTGGTAGTTGAGGCGTGCGAGTACCGTGAGCATCTTTTGGAACTTTCACCTGAGATTCTCGTCATCACAAATGTCGAGCTTGACCATACCGATTTCTTTCCATCGCTCTCGGCGCTCCAAAGCACATTTAGCGCGGCGGTGGAGCGCGTGCCAAAACATGGCGTAATTGTGGCAAACCCGTCCGACCCGGTTGTCGCGGCGGTTCTCGGCGGGGCACATGCGCCCATCATTGATTACACCAGCGCCACAGTGCCGGAACTACAGCTTCTCGGAGAATTCAACGCGATGAATGCACGCGCCGCCAAAACGGCGGCGC
>Ga0209210_1000602_pt1 | contig 36712 bp, 45 predicted proteins | sample RifGroA1_FD_183991 | JGI IMG/M metagenome (GOLD analysis project Ga0209210, IMG submission 183991) | Contaminated groundwater microbial communities from Rifle, Colorado, USA - Rifle Groundwater A1 (SPAdes) (version 2) | ecosystem: Environmental > Aquatic > Deep subsurface > Groundwater >...
GTCAAAGAAAACCAGCACTTGTCAGGCACAGAGGATTATCAAGAACCAAAGTAGCCAAAGCACTTTTCTGGACCTTTTATCTTCTCTCAAAAACTTAAAAACACCAACGCATTTTGCCTATTAACCCAAATTCTATTTCATAAACATTTATGTTTATGGATGTGAGAAAGAGCGTGTTTGGTCGGTTTGGAAAGTTTTATAATCTTCTTGAATTTTGTTCAAAACCTTCTAATGTTTTACCTTGAAGTGTAAGTCTTCGTTTCAATTCTTGACCAGCTTGGTAACCATCGATCTTACGACTCATCCTTAATAAATCCATCAAATCAAATTCTGCAAAAAGATCGTCATTTTGGCGATGACTAGTTGTTAATGTTGCATCGATCGCTGTTTTCCTTACCTGACCAATAACTCCACTCAACCCCTTTCCAAATTCTCTAAATGCCATTTTGAAATGATTTTGTTTCCAATCTGGCATAATTTTATGAAGCAATTATATCAAAAAATTTACCAACTTGTTGGCCAAGCTTCGCTTACTCTTTTGCTTGGATTCCTAAAAGCCAGAGGACTGCTTCTTTTTTGTAACGTCTGTCCCCTCTTGAGTTAATTCTAATTGCTGGTAATTTCCCTCTTTTACCCCATCTTTTAATCGTTAAGGGGGAGACTCGAAGAAGTTCTGAAACTTCTCTAACAGTTAATAAATCTGGTAAATCTTCTAATCTGACTTTCTTTTTAGTAGTTGGTTCCATATTGATATATTCTCCTGCCTAGCAACGAACAATTGCAATCACACTATAATAAAGTGGAACACTTCTGTCAACGGTCAAAAATTGTAAATTTTAGAGTATTTTTTTTGAAGATATTTAATATTTACAGCAGGGTCAAATTTCATTTTGTTTTTCTTTAATAAATTTTCAAGAGTATATGTTGATCCAAATTTATGGATATGGCCACGAAACCATGTTTTTGTTTCTGTTTCTAAAAAGGTCGGACCTTTATACGGATTTAGCTTTGAAGGTCCGACCTTAATAGCTTCAGCCCACTGGGCAGAAAGAAAAGTTCCTAAAGAATATGTAGGAAAGTATCCCACACTTCCCCCACTCCAGTGAATGTCTTGCAAGGGCCCATCCGAAGCCTTCTTTGGTACAATTCCCAAATACTTTTTCATTTTGCTATTCCAAATTTCAGGCAAATCCTTAACTTTTAATTTACCGTCGATTATTCCTTTTTCAATTTCGAAGCGTAACATTATATGGAAATGATAAGTAACTTCGTCTGCTTCAACTCGAAGTAAACTTGGTTTTACCTGATTAAAATAGTTGTAAACTTCATCAACTTGTAACTCGACACCCGTAACTTTCTGGAAATCAGGAAAAAACTTGCTGATGAACTGTTCGCTTTTTCCGATATGATTCTCCCAAAAACGGGATTGAGATTCATGAATTACCAGGCTACTCCCGCCCGCAATAGGCGTCATTTCAAATTCATCCGCACTTTGCATATCGTATAAGGCATGGCCAAATTCATGAACAGTTGCTAATAAACTTCTTGCAAAATCTGATTTATGATACCAAGTTGTAATTCTTGTATCGTTATTACCAAAACTGGTAGTAAATGGATGTGAACTTACATCTAGTCTAAATCTATCAAAATCATTCCATAAATATTTTAAAATTTTGTTATTCAATTCCTGCATTTTTTGTTTGTCGTATTTAGCCAACTGTAAAGGTCGGACCCTTTCATCCTGAGCCTGATATTTACCAGAGCTAATAATTTTACTTAACAGACTTTTAAGTGGTTTACGTATTTCGTCAAAAAAGGGTCCGACCTTATTAGAAGTTAGTCCTTCTTCAAAAAGATCAAGTAAAGCGTCATAAGGTGAATCCTTGTACCCCAAATACTCAGCCATTTGTCTATTCATGTCAAAGATCTTAGTTAAATCTTTTTCAAATAACTTAAAATTGTTATTATTTTTAGCTTCTCTCCAAACAACTGTTGCTGTGTTGGTCAGGTTCTCAAACTTCTCAAGAAAATTCGACGGAATTTTTTGGTAAAAGTCTAACGATCTTTTCAACAATCTTACAACCCCCCTCTCTTGATCCGTTAGTTGCTGTAGACCGTTAGCCGTAGACACTAAGCGAACAAAGTCCTTATTTAGAAACATCTTCTGCCTAATTGTTGCAATTCTCCCTAAGGCCTGTCCCCTATTCGTTATACCCTTCGTTGGCATATATGTTTCTAAATCCCAATGTGCAATCCCTGAAACATACGACAAAGCCCAAAGATTTTTATAATAATCTAAAATTTTTAAAATTGTGGGGTTCTTAAAAACTGTCATAACATATTTTATCATACTTCCCACTTGAAAGGTCCGACCTTTCAGGTGTATATTAAAATAATGCCAGCTAAAAATGTTGTTAAGTTATATCTACCAAACTCGATTTACCATATTTACAATCGTGGAGTTGAAAAAAGAAAGATATTTTTAGACGAACAAGATCATAAAGTTTTCTTAAATTATTTAAAGGAATATCTAAGTACTCCCCAAAAACCAAGCTTACAAAACATCGACATCCAGGACCTGAAAGGTCGGACCTTTCAATTTAATTATCATGTTAAGAATAACTATTTTGAAAATATAGAACTGGTGGCTTTTTGTCTAATGCCAAACCACATTCATTTACTCATAAAACAAACTGATAAAGATGCTATTAAAAAGTTTACTCAGTCGCTATTTACTAGGTATTCGGTATATTTTAACAAACGATACAACCGTCGTGGTCCTCTATTTGAAGGAAAATACAAGGCAACAAATGTGGTAAATAAAGATTATTTACTTGATATTACTCGTTACATCCACAAAAACCCCTCAAAACTTAGCAAAAACATAGTAGATTATTACTCTTCCTATGCACACTATTTAGATCACTTTAATATTCCTTGGGTCAAAAACAAAGAAGTTTTAGATTATTTTAACGAAAGTAGTTTTATTAAAAGTAAAAAAATTAAAAATTATAAAGAATTTGTTGAAGATTTTAAATACATAAACGAAGAATTAGACTTAACCAAAGACATTGAAGGTTAAAACCTTGTAAGTGATGGTACATTAAACCTAACCCCTTCATCCGGACAACTTTTCTGTTAATTTAAGATATCACCTCCTTTCTGTTTTGTACACCATCAGTGGTGTTTTGTTCTGTAATGATTGGTGTGGTCTTTCCTGATTATAGAACTTAAAATAATTTGATAACTGATGTTTAGCTTCAAAATAGTTCTGATAATCTTTTAGATACACTTCCTCATATTTAACTGATCTCCAAAGCCTTTCTGTAAAAATATTGTCAAAGGCTCTACCTTTTCCATCCATACTGATTCTAACCTCTTTTTGGCTTTTTAAAATGTTTAAATATTCTTTTGCTGTGAGTTGACTTCCTTGGTCTGAATTATGAATTTCAGGTATTCCAATTTTTAAGGCATTTGTTAGTGCCTCACAACAAAATCCAGTTTCTAGATTGTTTGATAAACTCCAAGATAATACATATCTTGAATACCAATCAATGACTGCAAATAGGTACAACCAATCATTTTTAATTTTGATAAAAGTGATATCAACTCCCCAAATATGATTTGGGTAGCTGGCCTCAATTCCTTTTAAAAGATATGGATAGATTTCATGATTCTTGTTTGGAATTGATAGGTTCTTTTTGGGAAATATAGCCTGTATTCCCATTACACTCATTAACCTTGCAACTTTTTTGTGGTTAATAATATCTCCATTTTCTCTTAATTGCCAAGTAATTCTAGGAACACCATAAAAAGGGTATTTAGTATAAATTTTGTCAATTTGACCCATTAAATATAAATCTTTTTCAGGAACTTCCATCTTTTTGTAATAAAAACTGGATCTATTTAAATTTAAAAGTGCACATTGTCTTGAAACTGAAATATTGTTGTTTTCAGGTTCAATCAACTTAATCTTTTCAGTAACTGGTATTACCAGTCTTTTTTTTTAACCACTCAAGTTCTAGTTGGAGTTTTCCAACTGTTTTGTATAGTTCATCAATTAACTCCTCTTTAATTACATCAGGTCTTTTAGCTTCTTCAAAGCCACTTTTTAAAGCTTCAATCCCTTTAACCTTCCAAGCCATAGCCTGTGTTGGATGAATTCCAAACCTAGAACATATTTGAGCTACAGTTTCAGAACCTTTGATAAGCTCCAAAGCCACATTAACTTTAAATGATGTTGGATGAACTCTTCTCACTAATTTTGTATTTCCTGTCATATGTTTTGTATCTTAACAGGTTGTCCAGTTTTTGGGGTAAGGTATACATTGACATGGAAAGTCAAGCTAGTAGATCCAAAGTTGTCAATACTCGCGTCTCTCTTTTCCGCCTCGTTCTTTTTCATTAAAGATAAGATCCACAAATTCTTTACCGTCAGCACTTAAGTAACGGGCAATATATTCTTCGCCTTTTTTAATAATACGCTCGCTTGTACGTCCACTCCCTATTGGTCCACATACTTCAGTCAAACAAATTTCTTTATCATCTACACAAACCAAAACAGCACTGTACCCATCTAAATCTTCAAATAAACAATTCCCTCCAGGTATCCATTTGCGAGTGAAGAAACGAATAAAGTCACTTTGAGCTGCATTTTCCTCAGTGTCAATTATTACAGATCTTGTTTCTGTGTCGTCGGGTGCGCCTATCCGTTTTCTCGCCAAAACAACTTTCATTCTTTTGGATGTATCCTTTCAAGACTTTTCATATTCATCAGTAGGTAACCAACCAACATATTGCCCAATCGTCTCAGTTAAATCACGAGCTCCATCAGGACCCACGTAATTAAACCGCTGAGTTATGGGTTTCCTAGTTTTATCTAAACTAGGGTCTGGTTTAGGTTTAGGCACCGATTTTTTTCGTTGAATAGCGGTCATGTTTGAATGTTAGTGATAAAATAGTTATAATCCAAGACATTATGAGGACATTTGGAGTACCATTTAGCTTTGTATCAAGTCCTGAAACTGAAAAGGAGAGAGTCTTGTATGCATCTTCTTCTGTTGCCTCTGGTTTTTATCCAAGACATGATTTTCTTGTTTCACCTATTCCAATCAATAGATATGCCAAAAAATGTATTGTTTTACCTCAAATTCTAAAAGATGTAAGTAAAAATTATTGGCAAGATGCAGCAAAAGCAGGATCTACTATGCCATTAGTTCTATCTGAATTGATGAAAAATGAGTTAATAAATGTCGTCTTAGAACCTGTGGACGAGAGAAAAATTAATTATTTTAAAAATGAATGGGAAAAAGTCAAAAATGATTGCTGGAGGGCTTTGAATATTTATTTCAAAAAAGAAATTAAATACATTAAAAACGTTGAAGTAAGAATTACAAAAATAGGATCAATTGGTTCACATTATTTATTAAAAAAAGAAAAAGGACAAAATTTAATCATTAACATTAGAGAAGACGCTGGTGTAGAAGAAATTATTAATCTCTTAATTTTGGCATTAATTTACCCTACTGCTAAAGATTTGAACTTGAGTTTTAGTCAAAGAATGGTATTACGGGATTTTATATTAACACGTCCTGAATTTGGAATTACAAACAATTACAAGAGAGTAAAAATAACTACTCGTTTGAGAGAAAAAAGTGATGATTATATTAAATTTTTGAATATCCCAAATATTATTGATCCGTTTACTGAAATTAACAAAAACATCTCTGTTTTTGGAGTAAAAGAATCCATACTTCTTCAGGAGTTAATTGATAAAAAAGATGAAATAGTTGATTATGATCAAATTGCAGATTTAATTTGGGGCGAGGGCAGATTTAAAAGTTACTGGGCAATAAATAAACTTGTGCAAAGAATACAGAAAAAAATTGATGGTCTAAATATAAATTTAAAGATTAAAGGTGTTAGAGGCAAAGGGTACAAGCTTTAAACGATTTTTAACTTGCCCCAAAAATCTAGCTGAAAGAAAAGCAATAAATGAGTAAGCCAAAACTTCAACTAAGTTAAGTGGAGAGATACTTACCAACCCAAACGCTCTTTGAAGTACGGGGTTATAAATAATTAAAGGGTGTAATGCTAAAGGAAACAAAAACGCTATAATAAAAACAGGATTTGCCAAGTACTTAAGACTGTTTAAAAATTTTCTTCTGCCGATAAAAAGATCAAGCAATATAAAATGCTGAAAAAAAACAACGGTTGTAAAGATATAAGAGATATTCTTTCCTAATAACCCCATTATCCCAGCCAGTGACATGCCAATTAATCCAATTGCAAATAGATAAAAACCGTCAGTCTTATTTAAAAAATTATTTCCTCCTTCTATTTTACCTTCTTTTCCCATCCCTGGTGAAAAAGCAAACGAAATTGCAGGAAGTCCGTCAGTTACTACGTTTATATATAAAAGTTGAATTGGAGTCAAAAGAGGAAGATTAAAAGTAAGAGATAAGATTACATAAAAAACTTCTCCAATATTACAGGAGAGTAAATATTTAATTGCATGTTTAATACGTATAAATATGTTTCTTCCTTCCAAAACAGCATCAACCAAAGTTGCAAAGTTGTCATCCGTTAAAATTATATGAGATACATCTTTGGCAACATCTGTTCCGGTTAAGCCCATGGAAAGTCCGACATCAGCCTTTTTTAAAGCCAATGCATCATTTACCCCGTCCCCTGTCACAGCAACAATCTTTCCCATTTTCTGGAACAGAGAAACAATTCTTAATTTGTCTTCAGGAAAAACTCTAGCAAAAACTTTTACTCTAGCTAAAACTTTTAACAAGTCTTCATCTGAATAGCTTCTGATTTCATCTCCGGTTAAAATTTCGTCTCCCTTTTTTAAAATTCCAGCTTCTTTGGCTATTACTTTAGCAGTTAGAGGCCCATCACCTGTTATCATAACAACATCAACACCCATTTTATGGGCCATGCCAATTGCCTCAGGAATTTCCTTACGCAAAGGATCAGCAATACCCACAAAACCCAAAAACTGATGGTTTTTTTCCAGATTTCCCTCTTTAAATATTTTATTTGAAAAAGCGATTACTCTTAAACCTTTTTTTGCAAAAACATTTAATTGTTTTTCCAATTGTGATTTCATTTTTTCATCCAGTAATTTTTTAGTATTCCCGACTAAAACATGTGAACATATAGATAGTATTGATTCAGGAGAACCTTTTGACAAAACAAGTTTTTCTTTACCATGTACAGCAACAACTGTCATTCTTTTAGTTATTGGACTAAAACTTATTTCTTCAATTTTTCTCCATAATGATCTTTTTTCCTCATATGAATTTTTGTCATGTTTCTCATTCATTATTAAAAGAGCTCCTTCTGTGGTATCTCCTAAAACATCAAAATCACTACCTTCTTTCTTAACTAAAGAGGCAGTTGAACACAAACTTGAAGTTAATAAAATTTTGTCAAATGCAAATTTTCCTCTATGCCAGATTTCTTTAACCCTCATTTGATTGGTTGTTAAGGTACCTGTTTTATCGGTTGCAATTAAGTTTAAAGACCCCATAGCCTCAATTGAATCAAGTTTTCTGACAATTGCCTTCTTTTTGGACATTAATAAAACCCCAATTGAAAGAATTACCGTCATAACGGCAGGTAATCCTTCAGGAATTGCGGCAACGGCAACACTGACCGCCAATAAAAAACTTTCAAAAAGGTTTGCTGTTTTTATATAAGACAACCCAAAAACAACTAAAGAGATAACAATTCCCAATATTCCTAAAATTTTGGCAAACTGTTCAAGTTTTTTTTGAAGTGGAGTTTTAGTTTGCTTTATTTCTTTTAAACCTGTTGAAATTTTACCAAAATAAGTGTTTTCTCCTGTTTTTTCAATTAACACATAGGCACTTCCCCCCGAGACAACCGTCCCTGTTAATACTTTATCCATTTTTTTATCTCCCTCTTTCTTAGGTACAGGCAAAGATTCGCCTGTAATTGAAGCCTCGTTTACTTCAAAATGATTTGATTTAATAATTTTTCCATCGGCCGGAATTTTTGAACCTTCTTCTAGGAAAATTAAATCTCCAGGAACCAAAAATTTAGCCTCAACTTCAATTTCCTTACCGTCTCTTGTTACCCTAACCATACTTTCAACCATACTTTTTAGTAGTGAGAGAGATTTTTCAGCTTTAAACTCCTGATAAAAACCAAAAAAAGCATTCATCAAAACAATTGAAAAAATCAAAATTGAATCAAGTCTTTCTCCAAGTAAAAGTGAAACAATTGAAGCAATAATTAAAATAATTATTAAAAAATTATTAAATTGAGATAAAAAAACCTTTAATAAATTAAATCTACTTTCTCCTTCAAGCTGATTTAAACCATATTTAGCAAAAAGTTTTTCTGCCACTTTAGAATCCAGTCCCAAATTTTGAATATTCATGCTACACGCTCTTTTAAAGCGCTATAATATTTTTGAAGATAATCTTCTGCCTTTCCCCAATCCCCTCTATTTCTAGCAACATTGGCCAAAACTCGAAGATGTGCTGCTTTTGCCGCTTGAAAAAGGCTTATTCTATAAACTTCTGCTAAATGCTCTTTTTCCAGCTCTTCATTTTCCCCCTTTTGTTTCCTCATCTCAACTTCTAAGGTTGCAACAATTTCAGGTTCAAATGCAAGCTTTAACTCTTCCTTAATAAGCTTGTAAAATTTCTTTAACGAAACCTTAGCTTTGTCAAGTTTGTTTTTATCAAACTCAAGACCTGCCTGAAGCATATATTTTGCCGCCTGACTTGCTAATTTTTTGGAAAGTCCAAATTGTTCTTTTACATGTTGCATGGAGTAATCCAACAAGGTGACACCCTGTGGTATATTTGCTAAACGCCACCATTTAAGCTCCAAATTGGCTACCAAGTGAGGATCAAAAGTAAAATGTTCTACCGCATCGTTACCCCCAAATCTCCTTCTGCGTCTTGAATAATCTAGAATTGCCTCTTTTAACTTTTCTGGAGAAAAGTCTGGAAAATGACCATTTTCCCAATAATATTCAGTATATGGAGATTCCCAAAGCAAAAAACCTGATGTTCTTTGTTCTCCTGAAGTTCTAATCATTAAATCTGCATACGGATATGGCTGACTGTGGGTATCAATATAACTTTCCATTAGTTCTTTTGTTACGTTTTGAGCTTCAACACCATCCTTAATCATATTTTGCACTGCGCGTAAAATATCGTCATGTCCCCCATAATCAAGACAAATATTCATAATAAATTTTTTGTATTTTGCAGTCTCATTTTCTGCTTCTTCAATTTTTTTCATTAGAAACTTTGGCAACCTATCTTTCCTTCCCAAATGATAAATTCTCACCTCATTTTTCCTTGCTTCATCTAAAAAGTCTTTAATTAATTTTTCATATAACTTCATTAAATAATTGATTTCCTTTTCTGTTCTGTCCCAGTTTTCAGTAGAGAAGCCCCAAAGTGTTACAGTATGAATTCCCCAGCTTCTTGCAGTTCTACAAACTTTAACTGCAGCCTCAAAACCCGCTTTGTGACCATAAAGTGTATTTAGCCCTCTTGATCTTGCCCAACGTCTATTTCCATCAGGAATAATTGCAATATGGTTTGGAGTAGTTGTATCTTTTGGAAGTTTAAGATTTGACATGAGTCATTATTATATCAGTAATTGTATTCCTATTCACTACTTCCCAATTTTTCGCTTTTGCAATTTGTTCTAATTTTTCATTTGGCTCCATAACCAAAGGGTATTTTACTTTATCTAGCATATCAGCATCATTTTCAGAATCGCCTACAGCCATTGAACCATCTTTACCGTATTTATTTAATAATTCTGCAACAATTCCTTTGTTACCACCTAAAGACAACGCAATTTCTCCTTTTATTTTTCCGTCTTCAATTTTTGTTTTTGATGACAAGAATCCATTTAAAGCAAATTTTTTAGTAAATGCTTCAGCAGTAAAATCAAAGTTTGTAGTTATGAAATATAAATCATGAGTAACCTGCAGTTTACTAACTAAATTATTAAAATAAGGGAAAATATTGTTTTTGTTTTTTTCAATGAAATCTAAATTATAGTTTAATACATCCTCATATTTTTTACCTTCCAAATATTTTGAATATTGCACTAACATTTCATCCGCAGCCTGTTTGTAATTTAATTCTCCTTTTTTGTATTTATCCAATAGTCCTAAAATAATATTCCAAAGTCCTTTTTCAATAAAACCACTTTTTTCTTGATCCTGAATTAAATCAAAAATAGAATGTCCTTCATAAATCACACCATCAATATCGAATAGTGCTAATTTTTTTATCCTTCAAATTATAGATGAAATTTTTGACAAATGATATATAATGATATATAATACAAGACATGACATTAATAGGTGCGGGTGATGGAACATTAAATATTGATTTGACTGACCACAGACCTCAAAAGGAAGGAGAAACGACGGTAGTTGTTTCAATTGAAAGAGAACTTGAATCAGATGTACAGGTTTTTCTGGAAAAAGTGGGCAAAGATAGAAAAGAAGCAGGACTTCTGTCATTAGCAGATTTAGACGATTAATTCTTGCAAATTTTAGTTCTCTCACCCCTACTTAATCCATTCATAATATATATTTCTGCATCAAGGGATTTAACTAATTTTAGACTTTCTTCAACTTTCAAAATCATTCCGCCTGTGACATCTGTGTTTTTACTGCCAGTTATATATTTTTGAATTTCTTTAAAATTTTTGGGTGTAATTTTTTCTATAGTCTTACCATTTGCATCATATACCCCATTTGTATCTGTGTAATATATTATTTTTATCTTTTTATAGAATTTAGAAAGTTTTTTAGCCAGCAAATCAAGGGTGGCTTCACCTGAGTTTATATGAAAGCCTTGTTTTTTATCCATTACCAGATCGCCATAAATAACAGGGATAATTCCAATATCTAAAGCCTTTTTGATGTGTCCTGTAATTATTTTTTTCTCATATATAAAACTCATTGGGGCAAATGAAACAACTTTTAGCTTCAATTTTAAAAATTCACTAACCACAATTCTATTTATTTGGATGGCAGCGTCGGCAGTTAATGAAAAACCCCAAATCTTTCTATCAAGGTGTAACCCTACATCCCGCAGGGTTACACCTTCAGCAACAGCATATTTAGCTGCTGGAGTATGTGCAAATGAGCCTGAACCATGACCTACAATTAAATCAGTATTTTTATTTTTTAATTTAATTATTTGTTTTGCTAATTTTTTAATAACATCGGTTCTAGCTGTAAAAGGCTTACTTTTATCAGTTATCACACTCCCACCAAGTTTAACCAAAATTAAATTTTTCATCTTATGACTGATTCTACCATTAGTACTAATTTGTACCAAATCGTGTATCTATTGACATTTTATTTGTAGTTTTGTAAGCTGTAGGTAATGAAAAGTCTTACCTTTAGCTTATATTCATCAAAAGAGACTGTTTTTAGCACACAAGAAATATCCATGATTTTGAAAGAACCAAATTTAAATAGACTAAAATCTAGAATTAATTATCTCGTCAAAAAAGAAAAACTTGTTAGTATTAGGAAAGGTCTTTATGCAAAAACTAACGGGTATGAGATTCTTGAAGCAGCTAATAAAATTCTTACTCCATCCTATATCAGCCTTGAAACGGTTTTACAAAAAAGTGGAGTTACATTTCAAGATTATAGTCATACAATTTTTGTTTTAAGTTATCAAACAAGAGAAATTGTGTTGGGCGACTCCTCAATTTGTTTTAAAAAAATAAAGGATGAGATTCTTACCAATCCCGAGGGCATAATAAATAAAGATGGGTATTTCATAGCTAGCCCAGAACGGGCCTTTTTAGATAGAATTTATTTGGACAAAAACTATTATTTTGATCACTTAGATCCCATTGATTGGAAAAAAGCCAGACACTTACTTAAATTGTATAATAATAAAGCAATGGAAAGGAGGTTTAACAATTATGTTAATGATTTCTTCACACCGCACAATAATGATTAATATTTTAAAGGATATATACTCTGATATTGAAATATCATCTTTTTTAGGTTTTAAAGGCGGAACAACCTTATACTTTTTCTATAACCTTCCTCGCTTCAGCGTAGATTTGGATTTTGATTTATTGGATGAAACAAAAAAGGACATTGTCTTTAAACATATAACTAAAATTGCAAAAAAGTATGGAGAATTACAGGAAAAAAGAGAAAAGCATTTCAATTTATTCTGGTTATTAAGTTACAAAAAAGGATTAAATAGACTAAAAATTGAAATATCCAAAAGAACATCAAAGAATAGTTATGAAATTAAAAGTGTTTTTGGAATCCCGGTCTTAATTATGAAAAAGGAAGATATGTTTGCAAATAAATTAACAGCTCTTCTTGATCGAAAAAAACTTGCCAATCGTGATATTTTTGACATCTGGTTTATGCTCCATGAAGCTTGGGATTTAAACGATGGACTTTTAGAATTTAGGACAGGGATTAAAGCAAAAATGTATCTTAAAAAATGTTTAAATTTACTAGAAAAAAAACCTCCAACAAATATTTTGGAAGGTATAGGTGATTTAGTTGATAATAAAACCAAAGACTGGGTTAAGAAGAATTTAATTAGAGATACTATATTTTTACTTAAAGCAAATTATGAACTTTGACAATCTTTACAAAAGTTGCGTTTCTCCCCTAACCCGTTTTGTATTTAAAAAAATAGGTTCAGACCCTGAAGTGGCTGATCAAATAGTAACTGAAACTTTTTCTGCAGCTTGGAAGGGATATAAAACGTTTAAGCATAAATCTACTTTTTTTACTTGGCTTTGTAGAATAGCCTTAAATAAAATTGCAGATTACTATAAAGATCAAATAAATAATAGGTCCCACCTAATATATCCAAACTTGAAGAAATGGTCACAAATTGAAGCTATTACGGGTTCCGAACCCGTAATTTCACCAGAGGAACAATTTGTATTAAATGAATTAAGAAACAAAGTTAATGAAGTTTTAAACTTACTTCCCCTGGAAAAAAGAAAGTTATTGTGGTTTAAATACTACCGAGATTTATCATATAAAGAAATATCTATAATTTTGCATATCTCTCCTCGCGCAGTAGAAGGTAAAATTTACAGGGCAAAACTGGCTTACGAAGCATTATTTAAAAAGTTTAAAGATTACTACTCTCGCTGAGAAAACAATCACTGCATTCCAAATTCTAATTATTCTTTTAGGCTCAGTAACAACCCTCCAAAGCCACTCCAGACCAAGGCTAGCAAGCCATTTGGGTGGAAGCTTGGACATTCCTGCAATATACCTAAATGTTCCCCCTACGGTCATTGCAGAGGGTGAACCTTTCATCCTATAAATATTTCGATATATCCATTTTTCCTGTTTTGGCGGTGTCATACCCACAAAAATTAAATTTGCTTCAAAAAGCTTAATGTTACCAATAATTTTTCTGTGTAAATTTTTGTCGTTTTCTGAAGCGGGTTGGCCCATTTGTGTATATTTTGGAAATTTATGGTAAGTCTTAAAAGTAATGTTTGGATAGTTTGGCTTTAACTTATTAGCTGCAAGCTCTGCCTCATTGTTCTCTCCACCCATAAAATAAACTCGTAAAAACATCTCGTTTGCAATTTTTAAAATATCAAGGAATAACTCCCTGCCTTTTATAACTTCAATATTTTCGTTATTTAGAAATTTAAAAGCAAATTTAAGTCCGATTCCGTCTGGTACTGAAAAAGTAGACCTTAAAATTGCTTTTTTAAGTAACCAATCCTTAGTTGCCATCAAAACTATTTCTGGGTTGGGGGTAACAATATAGAATTTTTCTTTATTTTCTAGCTTCAAATGAATTTCGCTTAGCAATCTAACTTTGTTAGTGCTATTTAATTGAATTCCTAAGATATTGCCGTGTTTTGGACCTGTTTTCATATAATTTATATCAATTTTTTGTTAATAATTAACTTTTTTTCAATAAAATATGTCTCTTTTTTATTAAATTTTACCATTTTTTCTCCGCAAGTGATTAAAATTATTAATAGTTAACTGTTAATAATTAACTTGAAACTATAGTACGTCCACTTTATAGATTAATTAATCAAAGTTAGCAATATTGTATAACTTTTTGACTCGATATACGAATATAACTTGCTACCTTTATCCACAAATAACTAACATTATTTTATTTTTAGGTACCTTATACCTATAAGATATTAACCTTTGGTTGTTACTGACCTTTTCCAAAGTTCAATGTTCTCTAAAACCAATCCAGTTCCCCGCACCACACAAAGAAGTGGTTCATCGGCAACGTGGGCTGGTACTCCAGTTTCTTCCGTTAAAAATCTGTCTAAGTTTCGTAAGAGTGAGGTACCGCCACTCATGATAATTCCCTTGTCTATAATGTCTGCAGCAAGCTCAGGTGGAGTGTCTTCAAGTACAGCTTTAACAGCTCCAACCATGAGTTGCAATGTTGACCTAATTGCCTCAGTAACTTGAGTGGAAGTTACTGTTACAGTTCTTGGCAGGCCAAAAACAAGATCACGGCCAGAGATTTCTAACTTTTCTTCTTTGGGAAGTTTAATTGCAGATCCAATTTTAATTTTAATATCCTCGGCGGTTGTATCCCCAATTATAAGATTGTGTTTCTTCTTCATAAAAGCTATAATTGCCTCATCAAGCTTAGTTCCGGCAACTCTAACAGATTTATGAACAACAACACCACCCAAAGAAATAACTGCAGCCTCAGTTGAGCCTCCACCACTATCTATAATCATGTGCCCAGAAGGGGCTGAAACAGGAACTTCTGCACCAATTGCAGCAGCTAATGGTTCATCAATTAAATATGCATGAGCCGCACCTGCTGAAAGCGTCGCATCAAGAGCGGCTCGTCTTTCAACTTGAGTACACCCAGCAGGCACACAAACCATGACATCTGGCCTTAAAATATGAGACATAACTTTGCCTGTGACTCCTCCGGCGTTGCAAGCTGCGCTTATAAAATATCTAAGCATAGCCTCAGTTACTTGATAGTCTGCAATGACGCCATCTCTCATTGGGCGATTAGCAATTAAGCTTTCAGGAGTTCTACCCAACATCTTTTTAGCCTCAATTCCCACAGCTACTACTTTATTGTCATCTACAGAAGTCGCTACAACTGTAGGTTCATTAGCAACAATTCCTTGACCCAAAACCCAAACTAAAGTGTTGGCAGTTCCTAAATCAATTGCTATTTTTTGTTTTACAAGAAAGTTTCGCATCTTAAAAACGTTTTGCATTGTAGTTTGTATTATACAATATTGTATAATACCCCAAGTATGGCAAAATTAAACATTGTCTCAACCAGGGTTATTATCCTTTTTACCACTTTTGTCGTAGTTGGGATAATTGGCTACTTTGTAGCTCTAATGGCTAGAGGATATCAGTTTGATGTAGACAAATTTAAGTTGCTAGCTAATGGTATATTAGTAATCAAATCAGATCCAGATGGCGCATCAATTTATGTTAATGGAGGTTTGAAAGGTGCTACCAATACAAATTTAAAACTATCTCCTAATTCATATGATATTGAGGTTAAAAAGGATGGTTATATTTCTTGGAAAAAAAGATTAAATATTAAGAAGGAAGAAGTTACCCAAGTTACAGCACAACTATTCAAAACTGCTCCATCTTTGTCTCCAGTTACGTTTGATGGAGCCACAAATCCCGTCGCATCTTCTGATTTTAGTAAAATTGCATATATTAATGATGAAGGACTTTGGGTAATGTCTGTTTCTTCCCTTCCAATTGGCTTCCCCAATGAACCTAAAAAAATTGCCGATGCGGTATCTTCTGAATCAAAATATATCTTTTCACCCAACGGTAGAGAAATACTTTTAACAACAAATAATAGTGCTTATCTTTTAAACACAAATGAATTTACCTCTCAGAATCAAAGAGTAAATATAGGTACCAAAGTAAACGAGACACTTGAATCATGGGATCAGAATAAAACACAAAAAGAAACTGCAGAACTCAAAAATTTACCTTTAGAATTAGTGGATATATTTAAAAGAAAAGTTTCAAGGTTTACCTTCTCACCTGATACTACAATGATAATGTATCAGGCATCTAGCGAAGCAAAAATAAAAGAGGGTCTATCTTCTCCACTCCCTGGGTCATCGACCCAAAAAGAAGAAAGAGATATCAAAGCTGGTAAAACATATATTTACGATATCAAAGAAGATAGAAATTTTGAAGTTGGAGACGAAAATAATAATATTTACTGGTTACCAACTTCAAGACACCTGATCTCTGCTGAATCCGGAAAAATCATAATCATGGATTATGATGGAACTAATAGGCAAACTGTCTTTTCAGGCAATTACATTGCTCCACATGCCTATCCATTTGTTAATGCCAGTAAACTTTTAATTCTAACAAACCTAGGATCAGATTCACAAATTCCAAATTTGTATTCATTAAGCATAAAGTAACTCCAAATGGTAAAATAATCACAAGTCCCCGTAGTTCAACGGATAGAACAAGGGTTTCCTAAACCCTAGATTTCAGTTCGATTCTGAACGGGGACACTTCTGCAAAGCAGAATTGGTCTGCAGAGAAGAACTATATATGTATAAAGTCTATCTACTTAGAAGCAAAATTAAACCTGAAAAATCTTATGTAGGATTAACAACAAAATTAATTTCTGAACGATTAAGTGAACACAATAACGGAAAATCTAAATACACCAATACATTTAAACCATGGGAGTTAATATATTACGAGAATTTTTATTGTAAACTTTGTGCTGAAAAAAGAGAGATATTTTTAAAATCTGGAATCGGTTATAGATTTAGAAAAATAATTTCAAACAATTACAAACTAATTTATTAAATCGAAAAGTTCTTCTTTGAAGAACGGGGTGTAGTGTATCGGTAACACGCTCGGTTCGGGACCGAGAAACAGGCAGTCCAATTCTGCCCTCCCCGACTAAAGATTTCTTAAAAAGAGAAGTGTGTCTTGTTTTAATGTTTTTCTAATCTTTTTAAACTTTTCCAAGGGCAAAAGCATATTTAAATCTTGATTTATAATATCTTCTGCCACATTCTTCTCTACAAAACTTATTAATTTTTTTATATATTCTTTTGCTCCCAAGCCAGTTCTTTCTTTAATTATTTCTTCTTTAAATTCATACCCTTGTGAGAAAAAATAATGAACATCATATATATCACGGCCAGCAATTTTTTTATGCCTATTATATCTATCAGTTACGCTAACAAGTTTATTTGCAAACATTGATTCAATAGTTTGGCAATTTAAAAACCGATCAATTTCATTTATCTTAACTTTTTTATAATCATTACTTATTACAAATTCAGATGAATGAGCTTCGCTCCCGAATACACTGATCATAAGAGTATTCCGTGTATTGGGTTGTGATTTGTATTTTAAAGTAAAGAAAAGGGATTTAGAGTTTTCTTTATCTATTGTAAATTCTAGCTTTTCAAAAATTGATTCCAATTCTTTTCGTATTACTGAAGTTTCTAATTCAGAAAGTATTTTATGTGGATCAAAATCTAGGTCAACAGAAAATCTATCCAGATAATCAAGCATTGAGGCACACGTCCCACCTTTGAAATATATCTTTGAAGATAATATTGGGCTATCTGCAATTTCAACCAAAAGCCTTTGCATTTTACTTCTATGTACAATGTCTTGTTGTCTTAAAGTTATCATTTTTGTAAAGTATCAAAATAATATTTAGGGTTAAAATAAAGCATATCAGAAATTGCTCTTTCTTTCGTGGCCATAAAATATCCATCTTTTTGTATTATATTTTCAGGATTTAATAATATTTCTGGTTTAGCCTGCCTGTAAATGTACATGGTTCCATTAAATCCAATTCTTTGAGAAACGGATGAAACAAAGGTAATTGGGTAAACCATTTGGTTTATTACACCTTCCAAGAACAACACAGTTTCGCAACTGACATAACAAAACTTATGAATAAGGGCCGTTCCTAATTCAAATTTATCGATTTCATGAACTGGAACAGTTGAATATAACCCTTTAGTGATTTGGATTAGTATCCCTTTTTGAACGTAACGTTTTATCGTAGTATAAAGTGTATTTCTATTTTCAATTTCCCAAAGTAATGCTAAATCCTGGGTATGGAAAAGCTTTTCCTTAGATTTGAATAGTATGTCTAGTTTGTTTATCATGACAATGTAAGTTTACTCATCATGTACAATTATGTACAGAATAACATAACTAAGTTATGTTGTCAAACCTACTTCCCCACTTCTTCCTTGGAGTAAATCAGAAGATCAGTTACAGAATCATAATCAAAGATCTCATCAGCATTAAAAATTAGTCCTAATTCTTTTTCTGCTGATTCTGGAGCATCTGAAGCATGAATTATATTGTTTGAACCGCTCATACCAAAGTCTCCCCTGATACTACCCGCTTCTGCTTCTCTAGCTTTTGTAATTCCAACAATCTTTCTAACTGCAGCGATTGCATCAAGACCTTGCCAGACCATAGCAACAACTGGAGTCCATTCCATGAAGTCTTTTAGTGTTTGGAAAAAGTCTTTGTCTTTGTGATGAGCATACCAATTGTCAATGATGCTATCTGTAAAGCGAACCATCTTAATACCCACAAGTTTTAATCCTTTTCTTTCAAACCTATGGATAATTTCCCCCACCAAACCTCTTTGAAGTCCATCTGGTTTAACTAATACTACAGTTTTCTCCATCATATTATTTATCAAACAAATCATTATTTACCATAACTTTAACACCTACACGAATTCCATCATCTCGACCAGTTTCCGTCAAAAACGTGACACTGGGCACGTGACTAGATAATCTGCCGACACAACCTTTCCGTCTCCATAAATCTATGTTATTTTTACATGCAGCCAAAAAACTTCGAGCTGTCTAATTTTTAAACCTCCGGAAACTGTACCAACGTCGGCTTTATCATCTATAAACTTTCCATTAATTTTCTCTCCTAACGAATTAGCAAAATCAAATTCTAAATTATCAATATAACCTTCCTCGTCTCTTCCTGTATTACCAAAACCACATCCACTAGGAAGTTTGCCTTCAGACATTTCTAAGCTAAGTTCTAAAACTTGAGATGAATCAGCAACTTGTTTTGCTACAGCTTCCCTTAGTAGTACTTGATCTCCACGAGGAATAAGAAATAGACCTTCAACATTGTTATGAAATTTTGTTAATCTACTTATAACTGAAGGTTTACTGTTCTCGGAGTGTGGATTCCAAAGTCCATATTTTGTAACTTTTCTTTCTTCACCAATATTAGAGGTGGATGTAAAACACGCCCCATTATCTTCAATTCTTTGTATCAAATTGATTGCCTCACCCACCGTATGTGGTCGAAAAGTTTCATTCATTAAAAATACTTCATTAAATTCCATATTCTTTTCAATTTATCAAACTTTTAACTTTTTGCATAGGGGGCAAAATTTATATTTCCCAAGGATATTTGAAATAATCTTGGTTCTTTTCTCCATCAAGCCCTACTACATTAAACTTACTAATTTTATATTTCTTTAAAAAAGTACTTAAAGATTTTTGGCTAAACTGTGCAAAATTTGTTTTAACCTCAATTGGCAATATACTTAAATCGTCTTTTTTGACAATAAAATCAATTTCCTTTTGTTGTTTATTTCTCCAAAAATGAATATTGTTTCTTCCGTATACTTTTACAAGTTCGGAGAAAACATTTGTTTCAAAAACATTTCCTAAAAGGGTAGATTGAAAATTACCAAACCAGAGAAGTGATTGTAAACCAGAATCTAAGAAAAATATTTTTGGATTTTTGCTAATTTCCACACTTGGACTATGGCTAAATGGTGTAACTCTTTTAATAACAAATGTCTCTTCTAAGATTGATAAATATTTATGTAGTGTCGATTGAGAAATAGTTGTTTCCCTTGAAAGTGCTGCTACATTTAAAATTTGCCCCGACTGAGAGGCTAAAACTTTTAGCATACTATTAAGTTTATTGATATCGGTAATATCAGCTAAATCACGGATATCTTTTCTTACATATGTTTCAATTAATTGTAGGAGGTGATCCCTTTTTTTAGTTTCATCTGGCTCAAGAACAATCCTAGGATAGCCTCCATATTTGATAAATTCTGCATATAGCAATTTAATGTGATAAAGAGCTGAAGACGACAATGAATCAATGTTTACATATTCAGAATTCTTAAATTTCAAAAATTCTCTAAATGATAATGGGAAAATTTCAAAACTTATATATCTTCCAGCGAGAGAATTGGTAAATTTTGTCTTTATATCAAATGTAGACGATCCTGAAACAATAAGGTGAATATTTTTATAATGATCTGCAATTATTTTCAAAAATGAGCTTGGGTTGTCTAAATATTGAATCTCATCAATAAAAACAAAAACATTTTCATTTTCCAGATAACCTTTACTGCCTAAATTTGATATAAATTCACTCGTTCCTTTATTTAAAATTCCAAGTAAATCTGGGTATTCTAAATCATAATAAAATGTCTTCGATTTCTCTTCTTCTAAGAATTTTTGAGTGTATTTTAAAACATGGGTTTTACCAACCTGTCTTGCCCCCAACAGAACCAAAATGGTTTCGTCACCCAGGTAAGGCTTAATTTCATTAAAGATATCCCTTTTATATAACTGCATTTATACAAAAAGTATAACTTTTAATAAAGTCCATGTCAAGTTTAGTATACTTTTTAAAGAAGCTTTTTGAATCTGGAGGCATCCTCGTATGGGCCAATTATGGCTAGATTTAATCTTTCTGGTACAAACAATCTTTTAGCTTCAAACAAAACCTCTTCTAAATTTACTTTATCTATTTTTTTGAATACTTCTTCAGGGGTTAATATTTCACTGCCAAATAATTCTTGATCTCCAAAGAAACTATTTACATCTGATGTATCTTCCAAAGCTAGAGCCAAATGACCTTTTAAAAATTCTTTTGCCTTCGTCAGTTCTTTATTTAGCATTTGTGTTTTAACATTTAGCATTTGGTAATGAATATCAAGCATTACCTTCACTGCTTCTTCTGCCTTTTTAACATCTAATCCTGCATATGTTCCGATATAACCTATATCTGAATACCTATCCATTGAGGTTCTAATTGCATAGGCAAGTCCTCTTCGCTCTCTAACTTCTATGAACATTCTAGAGCTCATTCCCCCACCTAAAATTGCCGAAAGTATAGTTTGGGCATACTTGCCTTTGTAATTCTTGCCATCAGCCATAAAACCAAGAATTACATGTGCCTGTTCCTTTTTCTTGTTATGAAGTTTAATTTGTGGTTTATTTTGTTTGTTTTCAAACTGTTTAGCTACAAGTGATGAGTTACGAGTTACGAGTTTGGGGAAATATTTATTTGCTAAATCTAATGTTTGTTTTTCAGTAACTCCTCCAGCAACAGTTACCATCATATTTTCAGCTGTATAAAATTTCTTTCTATATTCCTCAAAATCCCTCTTTACCATACCCTGTACGCTCTTTTCTGTACCTGAAATATCCCAACCAAGTGTTGATCCTGAATAAATCAATTCCTCAAAAGTATCTCCAATTTTCATCATTGGCGTATCTTCATACATTCTAATTTCTTCTATAATTGTGCCTTTTTCTCTTTCAATTTCTTTTTTGTCTAGAATTGGGTTAATCAACATATCAGACAATATATCAAATGCTGTTTCTATATCATCTTTCCTACACTTGACATAGTAATTTGTATATTCTTTACCCGTACCCGCATTAAATTCTCCTCCAATTCCATCAATTACTTCAGAAATTTCCTTGGCAGTTGGGCGTTTTTTTGAACCTTTAAAGCCCATATGTTCCAAAAAATGGCTTATACCGCTATTTTTCTTTTCCTCATTCCTAGATCCTGTCTTAACCCACACAGTTACTGTGGCTGAAGGAACAGACGGCATAGGGATTGTCAGTACTCGAAGTCCATTTGATAGTATTTGTTTGTTAAAATTCATGTTAGTAGTATATACTAAATTAATGTCCAAAATCATACAAAGTTTTGAAGCCAAAGAACTTAAAAAAAGACCTTTTATAATTAAGATTGCAGATAGGCTAACCTCTTTTTTTGGTAGTATTTCTTTTTTAATTTTGAACCTTTTGTTTTTTGTAAGTTGGATAATCTTTAACAAATTTGATCAATTTCCATTTCCAATGTTAACCATGATAGTTTCGCTCGAAGCTATTTTTTTAACAATTATTATGTTAGTTAGTCAACAAAGACAAGCTCATATTGCAACAATCAGAGAAGAACTTGATATGCAAGTCAATAAATACTCTGAACGCGAAATTACTAAAGTTTTAAATCTTTTAAAAATTATTGCTGAAAAACAAGACATAAAACTTGATGACAAAGAACTTGACGAAATGTTAAATGAACTTGAATTAGGCTACATTGAAAGAAAACTTGAAGAACAACTATCCGAAAAACAAAAATTAATAATCGATCTATCACCTCTCAATAAATCTTGACCTTGCATCAAACAATGATTTATTTAATTCTAATTTAGCTTCTGGCGATATTTCTTTTAAAACTCTTCGAGCCCTGCTTCCGAGAGATTCTAAACTTGTATCAGTCACAACAATTCTCAAGTTTTCTGGTAAAACACTCTCACCCCCTGCGACTAATGCAAGTCTCGTATTACTAATTTGCTTCACCTGGTAGGTTATCATGTTTATTTGACAGAATTTTATCATAATTTTCACAAATTCCAATTAGTAATTTGTTTAATAACAACATTGGCATTATCTTTTAATTCCTCAATTTCTTTTGTTTTTCCTTGAGATTATAAATTAGTGTAGCCAATTACAATACTTAAAATTGCCGTTGCCAATCTTTGATCCTTAACTCTTTTAGAATGCCTTAGTTTAATTTCATTTGCAATTGCAAAATCACTAGGATCTTTATTTAAAAGCCCCTGCTTAGCTAAATTTATCCCACTCCAATCAACACTTGAAACTTGCACATTTCCACCACTAATCAATTTTGTTTCATCAGGTAAAATAGTTCCAAAAACTTTTCTTAAAGAGTTTCCAATGTAAGCCCCTAAAAGTGCAATTTTACCTAAAGACTCTCTGGAATTATTAATTTCAAGTTTTGATAATTTGTATAAATTTGAAACGGCTTCCTTGAGATTTGTACTAGATAACCTCCCTTCAATAAAACCTTGGAGATGTAATACAAACTCTTCAGAAGTATATTTGTTAGTTTCTTGAATTAAATCTTTAATAAAAGCTAGTTCAGGTGGGAAAGCAACTAAGGCAAATCACATTGAAGAAGAAATTGAATTAGGGTCTTCACTTCTCCCTCCATTTCCTGTAACTTCAGTTATAACATAGCCAGAATTACCATCATGCATAACAAGATTAGCCATTAACGGCCCAACAGCAAAAAACATCGATTCTCCCTATAAATTTTCTTCAGGCATTCCTCTATCTTTAGCAACTGATAAATCAAATTCTCCGTAACCTAATGCCCCACCATACGAAGAAGCACTTAATCTTCCTCCCTTTGAAGCCATTCTTAGACCCAATTCAACTGCTTTCGCTCCAAGGCTGTATTGCTTGCCAGAAGCTTCTAAAATTAACCTTACTTCTTGAATAACTTTTAACTCTGAATCCTGATCCATTATCTTAAAAGTTCCAATTGTTTCATTTTGAGGTTGTAAATCCATTTTTTTACATCCTTTCTGGGGCTTCTATGCCCAATAGTTTTAGGCCATTTTTAAGAACTTGTCCTGTTCCCTGTGTTAAAAGTACTCGGAAAGATTCGTTTTCACTTCCAATAATTTTATGCTTTGTATAGAAAGTATTATATTTTGAGGCTAAACTATATAAATATTCACATAAAATGTTAGGTGAGTAACTTTTAGCAGCAATTGTGATAATCTCTTGAAATTGGGATAATTTACGAAGAACAGAGAGTTCTTTGCCTGTTAGTTCTGGTAAGTCTTGCAGGTTCGGAACCCGTAAGCCTTTCGGGTTCCGAACCTTATATGTAGTTTTTTGTATCACACTGTTACATCTTGCAACAGTATATTGTAAATAAGGCCCAGAATTCCCTTCCAAAGAAATTGATTCTTTAAGGTCAAAAGCTATTTCTTGTGCAAGTCCTGTTTTTAAAAATGAATATTTAACTGCCCCAACTGCTATTTTTTCTGCTATTTCACTATTAATTTTATAACTTTCTAAGATTTTTTCTTTTGCCTGATCTAATATATCTTCACCTAAAATCACATTCCCAGTTCTAGAACTCATTTTTCCCTCTTTAAGTTTTACCCAACCATATGGAATATGTATTTCTCTCCCTTTTGTTTCAGGTAAAATAAATTCCAAAGCCTTAATAATAACTTTAAAATATTCTGTTTGTTCAGGCCCTACAGTGTGAACTAAAAGATCAGGATCATATTCTGAAAACTGTAATTTAGCCAAACCTAGATCTTTCCCCTCGTACGTAGGAACACCTTTTCCAGATATAAATACTCTATCATGAAGCCCATATTTTGATCCTTTGAAAATGACTGCCCCATCACTTTTTTCTAAAATACCATTTTTTAAAGATTCTAGGGCGATTAGTTTACCACTTTCTGCACACTCGCTCTCAAAATAGAATCTATTAAATTTGGTGTAAACCCTTTTATAAATTTCGTCAAAATAATCCAAACTCCATTTTCTAGTTTCTTCATAGATTTTGTTAATATCAGAGTCAGATTTATCATAAATTTTTAAATTAATTTCTCCTACTCTTTTTTTAGCCTCTTCATCTTCTTCATAGGCAGTTGCACCTTTCGCATATACTTTGCCTAGATATTCTGCTCTTTTTTTAATGTCTTTGAGATCTTCAAAGCCTTCTATTTCTATTCCATAAATAGCTTTGGCAATATGCAAACCTACATCACCTTGATAATTAGCTCGAATAACTTTAGCCCCTATCGCTTCATGAAGTCGTGATAAAGTTTCGCCTGTGGTTATATTTCTTAAGTGTCCGATATGAAATGCTTTATGTGTATTAGGATGGGCGAACTCAAACATTATCTTTTTACCTTTTAAAGAATCACCTTTCCCGTAGTCCTCTTTCCCCTCATCAATCTGTATCAAATTATTAATTAATATATCTTTTTTCAACCAAAAATTGATAAATTTACCAACAACTTTGGCAGAAAACTGTAAATCTTTACCATTTATTTCATTCGCAATTTTTTGAGGATCCAAATCTTTGTTTCTTAAACAAATATTACTGCTATAATCACCAAATTGAGAATCAGAAGCAAAGTCCACTTCAGAATTTTTAATTCCCGTCGCTTTTTCCAAAACCCTAACTATTTGATCTTTGTAATTTGACATTTTAATCTTATTCATATATATTACTATTTATCACGAGGGAGGGAAGCTTTAAGATTCGTACTTAAAGTAACACTCCCGTTTTTTTTGGCTTATTTCGTCAGAAACAAGCTTGCTTATTTACCTAATTTTACCCTTTTATCATTCATAAAATCCATGTAGGATTTAAATTTTAATAAAAGTTGAGAGTATTTTTTCTGATTTGGAATAATAATTTTTTCAAGCTTTTTCTGTTTATCTAAATACTCAACTAAGCAATAAAAATCTCCATCACCTGAAACTATAACGGCCTTTTTGTAATTCGGATACTCAATCATTGTGTGAAGCACCAATTCTGCATCTACATTGCCTTTTACCTCGTGTTTTGAAACAACTGTGGGTTTAAAAACCAGTTGATATCCTGACTTTTTCAAAGAGTCATACAATTTTTGATTTTTCTCAATGTATCCAATAAATAAAAATGCTTTTCTAATTTTATATTTATCCTTTAGATAAATTCTAAACCTTCTAAAATCAAGCTTCCAACCTTGATCACGAATTCCAAGATTTAAATTCTGGGAATCAATAAAAGCATAAACTTTCTGGTTTGTTCTTTGCATATATTATCCTGCTTTTACACCATTTGGAACTTTTTTCTCAGGAATCGCCAAAACTGGAATTATTCCATCTGAGTAACCAATATCAAATGTCATACCCTCTGATATTTCACCCATCATTTCTTTTGGTTCCAAATTGACAACAAACAAAGCCTGTAACCCTTCAATTTCTTTTGGATTCTCACGTTCTTTCTTAATTCCAACTAAAATATTCCTCTTAAAATCCCCGAAGTCAACAACAAGCTTAACTAATTTATCTGACTTCTCGATATCAATAACCTTTTCAATCAAACCCACACGAATATCAATCTTTTCAAGATCGCTAAATTTAATATTTGATTTAATTTGTTGCGTATTTCTATTGTATAACAGATTAGTTCAAAACTCCTTTCCTTTTTTTGAACTCCACTTTCTCCAGTCTTTAGGTGCCTGAGGGTGTGTTTCTTTAAAAATTAATGCTTCCAATTCTTTCAGGGTTACATCTTTTACTTTGTCTCCGTCTAATGTTAGTAAATTTATTTCTCCATCTTGATCCACCAAAACCATCCCCACATCATTAGGTATTGCTAAATTAGCAACCAATTTTTTAATTATACTTATATCCATATTTATAAAAACAAAAACCCCTTCAAACATTAAACTTAATTAATATTTAAAGGGGTTCTTCGACATCGCTCAGAACGGTACCACCCTTATTTTTAACTCTTTACTCCAAAGCTCTTGGGATTCGAACCCCAATCAAACGCTTTTTCCTTGGTTATTGTATCACACTTAATTCATTTTAGCTTTTTTGCAAGAAAAATGATAGAATCTTAGCCTTATGCCTAAAGAAGATTACCAAAGGTTAATGGCTGCAGCCGTAGTAAATGCAGATCAAGGTGAACCACTTTTAAGTGGTGTTCCAAAAAAAATAGAAAAGGTGTTGAGAGGTGGATATATGGGGATAAGTTATCATTTTACAAAAGATGAAATTGATTTTTTAAAAAACGTGGATGCGATAGATTTGGCAGATTTTGCTAAACAAACTGCGGGTTATTGGGATTAATTTTTCACCTCAAAATCAATATCCCCCATTTGATCTGTCCGAAGTATTTTAATATCCTTCTCACTTAATATCTTTATTACTTCCTCATGTGGGTGGCCATAACTATTTTTTGCCCCGACACTAATTACAGCAACCCGCCTGCCGGCGGGCAGGCTTCCAGAAAAAACAGCATCAAGTAGTTTTTGGCTTAAACCATTCTTTGAACCATGATGATTCACTTTGAGGTAGTTGATGTTTTGTATTTGGCTAGATTCTGATATCTGATTACTAACTTCTTGCTCCACATCTGCAGTAAAAAGAGCCTTAAACTGGCCGTATTTTAGAAGAGTTACTATTCCCTGATCATTTACCCCCACACCAAAATCTTTGGTGTCTGGGTGTACTATATCCAAATATATCATACCCAACCTGATAACCATGTCCTTACCAATAGGCATACTGGGTATCCCTCTACCACCTATCTCATTTTCTAGCACTTTGAAGGTTTGATTGCTAGAAGTTGTCCCATTATGGGCGTAGGTTTTTATGTTATAAGTTTTAACAACATCAATTAATCCTCCGTAGTGATCTAACTCTGGATGTGTCAAAATTACAAGTTCTATTTTTCTATCATAAAAAGGCATGTATGATCCTAAACAGTCAAGGATCTTTTGATTTGGTCCCCCATCTATTAAAATCTGTGTATTATTTTTTTGTATTAAAATCGCATCACCTTGACCAACATCACAGGCAATAATATGGAGACTGTCATCAACAGTAAAAACTGCCAACCAGACTGTCAAGGCGACAGTTAAGAAAATAAATCTAATATTTTTGTAAACCATATTAAAAATGGAAATAATATAAATAGTATCAATCTACCAACTAGTGGTACAATTAAACCAACAATTCCTCCAGATGCCCCTAAAATCATGATATAGGGAATGGTCCAAAGTATTAAAGCATTAATAATTGGAGAAAGTAAATTAAACTGACCAAAAGTTGCATATATTATTGGTGCAACCCCAATTTGAGCAGCAAGAGAGGTTGACAGTCCTTCTCTTAATATATTTGGTACAAATTTTAATTTGTCATTTATTCTTTTTTGAAATAACATCAAAGACATTGTAGCTACAAATGACAGAATAAACCCTAAATCTGTTATCCAAATAGGCTTAATTAAAAGCATTATGCCTGCAGAATAAATTAATAGTCTCCAAGAATTAACAAGTCTTCCTTTATATTGGGCTAAAAAGGCAATACTTCCCATGATCCCTGCTCGAATAATTGGAGCATCAAAGCCTGAAAGAACCACATACACAAAAATTCCCGCAAGGGTCATGAAAACCGCATGTTTTCGGTTAAAAAAATATGTTAAGGTTGAAATTAAGAATGTTGCCAACATGGTTACATTTGTGCCTGAAGCAACTACAATATGTGCAGTTCCTGTTGATTTTAATTTCTCCCAAAAAACGGCAGGCATGTTTTTTGACCCAATCGTTACTCCAGCAACAAGACTAGAATACGGTTCGGATAAACTGGATTTGTAAAGAGAAATCAATTTAAGTCTAAATTTAAGTAAAAGATTTTTATTTTCTGTATTAATTTCTATTAATTTCGCATTATCTAATCTATTCCCGCCCACCACCCCTTGGATTATAATGCGGTCTCCATATGTTATTTCTGGATATTTTGGCAAGTAAATTTTAAGTCCTTGAAGTTTTAAATATTGCTGTTTGTCATATATAATTGGTTCTGTATAAACTCTTGATGTAATCCTTACAAAATCACCATTTTTGTAGACTGGTTGGGTCGAAAAAAATCTTAAAGAAATTAGTAAAGTTAAGACAATAAAACTAATAGACAGAAATTTCATTTTTTATTTTTTCATAAGTTTTTTGAGGGATTATTTTTTTACTAACCAATTCCTCCAAATTTGAGTAAGGTCTTTGTTCAATGATTTTTTGGGCGTAAACAGGGCCAATTCCTACAAGTTTTTCTAACTCTGACTGGCTTGCAGTGTTAATATTAACTAAAATTACGGGTTCCGAACCCGAAATACCTAAAACACCTTGATCTAGTTTGATATCCCCAGTTTTTTTGGCACTCTGAACTTCCGACTGCGACCCGCCTGCCGGACGGGCAGGATAGATGTATATCTTTTGACCATCTATTAACTTACTGGCTCTATTAATATTTTTATTAACCCACTCCCTATCTGCGTCTATTGATAGTCCTCCAGAAACTATTAAAAGGTCATCAATTCTTGAGTTAATTGGGAGTTTATAAACACCAGGTTTTTCTATACATCCAGAAATTTCTACAACGATTTCACCTGAAAGGTCTGACCTTTCAGGTTTTGATGATATTATTTCAACTTTGTCACCAGAAGAAAAGATATTGGTTTTGAAAGAAAGTACCCCAAAACCTATTAGAATAAGTCCCAAGAGGCAAAAAATAATAAGTTTTTGATTAGATGACGAAGTTAACAAGTTTGTTAGAAATAAATATTTCTTTTTTAATTTTTCCACTCTTTAACCATTTTGCTACTTTTTCATCTGTTTTTGCAAGTTTAATTATAGTTTCTTTATCTGTAGCCTGTACACTATCCACTACAACTTGTCCTCTAAGTTTCCCATTGACTTGAATTACTATTGTAACTTCGTCCGATTTTAGATACTTTTCATCATAAGTGGGCCATTGCGAGATATGGATTGAATTCTTTTGACCTAGTATCGCATGCCAAATTTCTTCAGCTAAATGTGGAGCAAACGGCGCGAGCAAACGCGCCAAGATATTAAGTGAATCGATATTAAGTGAATCACAACTAGACAAAACATTTACCAGTTCCATTAGGCTTGAGATTGCAGTATTAAATTTGTAATTTTCTATATCTTCCCCTACTTTTTTAATAGTTTGATGCATTTTAGATAAAACAGGCTTGTCAGTTATGAGTGATGGGTTACGAGTTTGATGGAATAAACGCCATACACGGCCGAGGAAACGATGAGCTCCTTCAACTCCTGTAATATTCCAAGGTTTCATAATATCAAACGGTCCCATGAACATTTCATAAACACGAAGTGTATCTGCTCCAAATTTAGGGATAATGTCATCTGGTGTAATTACATTTCCCCACCTCTTACTCATCTTCCTTGAATCAGGCCCAAGAATCCAACCTGGAGCTCGTAGCTTTAAAAAGGGCTCATCACCCATTTTTTTATCAATATATCCAAGATCAAATAACACTTTCCAAAAAAATCTGGCAAATAATAAATGTTGAACTACATGTCCCCCACCTACATAATCATTAACTGGAATTATTTTTTCTTTTGAGGCAAATTCTTTTGTATTCTTTGGATCACAAAATCTTAAGAAGTACCAAGATGAATCAACGTATGTATCCATCGTGTCAACTTCTCGTTTGGCTGGCTTTCCACAACTAGGACAAACTACGTCTTTCTGGAAACTAGTAGATCTGGCAATTGGTGATTCTCCATGAGGCAAAAAATCAACATCAGTTGGCAAAAGTACGGGTAACTCACTTTCTGGAACAGGATTCCAACCACATTTATCACAGTAAATCATAGGGATTGGACAGCCCCAGTATCTTTGTCTTGAAATCAACCAATCACGAATATGATATGAAATAACTCTTTTTCCCCAGCCTTTTTCTTCAAAATAGTCCATAGTCTTTCGAAGCCCCTCTTCAAAATCCATTCCATTTAAAAACTCAGAGTTTATAAACGTGCCTTTTTTACCATGCTCAATCACTTGGCTTTCTAATTTAATTTCGCTTTCATCGCCATCTGCTCCAACCACCACTCTTTTAATAGGTAATCCAAATTTTTTTGCAAATTGAAAATCACGTTTATCGTGCCCAGGACATCCCTGTACAGCGCCAGTGCCTACGTTTGCAAGTACAAAATCAGTTACCCAAATTGGAAGTTTCTCGTTGGTTAGATGATTAATTGCGTACAAACATGTGAATTCACCTGTTTTTTCTTTACCTTCTGTAATTCTTTCCTGATCAGATTTGGACATAGCCATTTCATAATATTTTTTAACTTTATTTTTAATTAAATCATCAACTTTAATTTCTCCATTTATTATTTTTGAAATTAATTCGTGTTCAGGGGCAATAACAATGAAGGTTGCCCCAAAATTAACAGGGGCAGTTGTAAAAACTGTCACTTTATCTTTATATCCATCTATCTCATAAGAGATATTAATACCTTCTTTTCTTCCAATCCAATTTTTTTGCTGGGTTTTGACTTCTTCTAACCAATCAATCCCATCCAAACCAGATATTAACCTATCAGAATAGTCTGTAATTTTGAAAAACCATTGATCTAAATCTTTTTTAATTACAGGTGTATCACACCTCTCACATTTACCATCCTCTACCTGCTCATTTGCAAGAACTGTTTCATCTTTAGGGCACCAATTTACAGGCGATTTCTTTTTATACGCTAACCCTTTTTCAAACAGCTTAATAAATAACCATTGTGTCCATTTGTAAAATTCAGGACTTGAAGTATCTATTTCTTTATCCCAATCGTACGATAGCCCTGAAGCCATCAACTGTTTCTTAAAATTTAAAATATTTTTATGAGTTTCTTTATCAGGGTGAATTCCAGTTTTTATAGCATAATTTTCTGCTGGTAGTCCAAAGGCATCCCAGCCCATTGGATGTAAGATATCAATGCCTTTCATCCTTAAATATCTACTTAAAATATCAGTTCCAACGTAACCTTCTAGATGCCCTACATGCATAGAAGCCCCAGAAGGATATGGAAACATATCCAAGACGTACCGTTTTTTGTTTTTGTTTTCTGATGTCTTATAAATTCCATCTTTCTCCCATTTTTTTTGCCACTTTTTTTCAATTTTTTTGTGATCGTATATCATATATTTGATATTCTACATCTTTTTAACTAAACTGAGAATATGTTATACATCTTAGCTTTGATTATTATTCTATATACTTCTTCACATTTTCTATTTAGAAAAAATGAAATTTACTTAAGGGTTAGAAAATATATTGATATTGCAACGATTGTTGTTACTTCTGTTTTAGTTATTACTTGGGTTGAAATATTTAATTTATCTTTTCTTTTTATAATCTACTTCTTCATTTCACTTGGAATAATCTCTTATCTTATTTCTAGATTGAGAAAACTCGAAGCTAAAAAATTATCTGCTGAAACAGTTATTAAAGAATTAAAAATAGAAGAAAAAGTACTAGAAAATGAAATTGAAGTACTACAAAATGAAGAAATAAAGAAATGAAGAAATTTTTGTTGTCGTTTTTTCTGTTGTCACTGTTCACTATTCACTATTCACTGTTCACTGTTTCTGCTCAAGAACGTATAGAATCCCCTAACTACCGTATTCAATTCCCAAATTTAAATTCTGGCGCTGGAATTCCAACATCGAGTGGATACAAGCTTGACTCAACTGTTGGTCAAACAGTTGCTGGAAAATTTAGTTCAGCGGGATATATTGCAAGGGCGGGATTTCAATATATTCATTCAATTATTCCTTTTTCTTTTTCAATTAGTGATATACAAAAAAACTTTGGAACCTTAACCCCTAACACCCCATCTACCAATTCTTCAACCATTATTATATCTGCTGGAGGAGCAGGGGGATATTCTGTTAAAGCTTCTGAAAATAATCCTTTAAAAACTTCAGATGGTGGAGATACAATTATTGATACACTTTGCGACACAACCTGTTCTGAAACTACAGCAGGAGTCTGGACATCTTCCACAAAATATGGTTTTGGATTCAATATGAGCGGAAATGATGTCCCTACTGATTTTACTAATTCAACTTATTATAGACAATTTGCTGACAGGAATTCTGCAGAAGTGGAATCTACTATAATGAGTTCAGTTAATGTTGGATCAAGTAGAACCGCAACTATTACTTATCAAATAAATATAAGTGCTGTTCAACCGGCAGGAACATATAGAAATGTAATTAAATTTACAGCTATTCCAAGTTATTAAATTAATAGTTAAAAGTTAAGAATTAATAATTTATGAAAACTACTAAACAAATCAAAAATAATACTTTTTGGATTATTTTGTTTTCATTCTTCATTCTTAATTCTTCATTCTTAATTGACAAAGCAATGGCTCAAGCCATTTCTTTGTCCGTCTCTCCCCCATTATTTGAACTTATGATTCAACCCAATAAACAAGTCAAACAGATATTTACTATAACAAACTTAGGCGGTGATAGTATCATAACTCCGAGTCTAGTTTATTTTGAATCCACCGACGGAACAGGTAACGTTAATCTAACTGAAAATCAAGCTCCAGATTGGGTTATTTATAATAAAACCCCATTTAATTTAAAAGGTCAAGAAAAATTTGATTTTGAGATTTTGTTCTCTCCTCCATCTGACGACCCCGAAATTGATCATTTATTAACTTTAGTTTTTGAAACTAATGAGCCTGTTGACCTGTTGGGACAAAATTCAACAACTTACACTTCAAAAATAGGTGCAAATATATTACTAACAATTTCCAAAGATGGCAGTCCAGAAAAGAAGGCGGAAATAATAGAATTTTCAGCTCCTAAAATCATCGATTCCCTGTACCCTATACGCTATACCCTAAAACTGGCTAACAATGGCAATTCTTTCTGGAAACCTAACGGTAAAATAATAGTTAACAAAGAAATATTAAATTTGGCCCCTCAAAATATACTTTCAAATTCTTTAAGAAAAATGAAATGTATTGACAATGAAATATTAATAAATTGTGAGCTGAAAACCAGGTTTTATGTTGGTAAAATTGTATCAAAGTTAGAGTTCACTATTGACGAGGAACCAAAGGTTTATAAACTGGAAATTACAACTTATTCCCTTCCCTTGACATTAGTAGGTGTAGTCGTATTATTAATATTAGTATGGCGAAAATTAAAACGCTAGTTGTTCCATTTCTTATAACTGTTATAGTTTTAAGTTTCTATTTTATTTATCCTACTAAAAAACTTTATTCAGCTAATTTTACTTCGGCTTCAGCCACACTTTCAAACGCTAGGTTTTCATATAAGGCAGGTGTTACCTCGGGAACAACGGGAACATCTGTTGTTAATATTGACGGTTCTGGAAATGCCGATAATGACACAGACCATCTGTTTCCTAAAGATACTATTTGTATTTCAAATGCAACAGAAGATGGTTGTACAGGGAGCACCACTTATGTTGTTTCTAGTATTGTAGATACAGACACCTTTAACACTACCACTCCTCTTGGGGCAACACTTTTATCAACTGATTATGTCATTGCCACCCAATCAGGAAGTCTAGCTATTTCTTTTACTACTGCAACAGAAGTTCCAATCGGTGGAACACTCTTAATCACAATTCCTGCCGCAATAAGTGGGTCAGGAAATGCAAATGATGGTATCCCAGATACAGCTGCAACGACAGGTGATAACGGCTTTGATTTATCAACTATCGCAACAGGTGATGTATCAGTATCAGATATCACAGGCTGTACTTCAGCAGGCTGGGGTTCTGCAACAATAACAACAGGAAATGGTACATCAACAGACCACACCATATCGTTTACCAGAGCGTCAGCAACTTGTGCAGTCAGTAAAGCCATTACGGTAACTATAGATAATGCCCCCGGAATAATTAATCCAGCACCACTTACTTCACATACACAAGGGCAGGCTGATGCTTACCAGATTAACATTAAAACAAGAGATGGTGGTACAAACGTACTTGACCAATCTGATGTAACAGTTGCTCCAGTTGAAGGAGTATTAATCTCAGCGACAGTCGATGAGACACTTTCTTTTGCAGTAGCAACAAGAGCGTCAGGAACTACTAACTGCAACATTCTAACAAGTGTAACAACAACAGCTATGTCGGTACCATGGGGAACACTTTCCCCAACATATGCCTCAGGAACTCATAATTCCGCACAACAATTAACTGTTTCGACAAATGCAACTGCTGGATACAAAGTATATGCCGAAGAAAATGACCAAATGGGTAAAAATGGTGTTGCTTGTTCCGGCGCAGGGGCTGGAGAATCTGTTGACTGTATTCAGGATACTGCTTGTGGCGGTACACCATGCACTCATGTAACTGCACAGGATTGGGGTTCTGACCCCTCAAGTTATCCAGGTCTTGGTTACTCGCTAGAAGACGCCTCAGGAACAGATGCTTACTTTGAATATGACGATACTGGAACCTTTTATGCTAAGCAGTTTGCAGACCAAGAAGCCGTAGAAGTTAGATCAGACGCTGGAGCGGAACTTATGAGTAATAGTGGTCCAGTTGCGGGATCTTCCGCTTACGTTTGCTATAGAATAGATATTACAGCAACACAGCCAGCGGGGTATTATTATAATAAAGTAAAGTACACAGCAGTTCCGACTTTTTAAATTAAAATGAAAAAAATACTTGCCCTAATCATAATTTCCGTTTTGATAACAGTCTTTGCGTTTGAAATTAAAGCACAAGATAGGATTCCTTTAGTGGTAGCGCCAGCAAGGCAATTTGTTGCTATGGATGCGGGAACAACTGAAAACTTGGTAATTAAGTTTTTTAATGAATCAACTGTACCAGTCTCAGGAAATCTAAAAGCTATTGATTTTGTGGTTACTGCAAAAGACGGCTCCCCTATTTTACTTGAAGATCAAACAAATGATTGGATAAAATTACCTTTCGACAGAGCCACAATTCCAGCAGGAGATGTATTAAAAATAAATTATAAAGTAACAGTTCCTGAAAATACTCAACCAGGCGGTAGGTATGTTGCAATCATGTTTGAACAAACAGGACAAATCCCTGATACACAAACAAATGATGAAGGAGCGTCTGCAATTTCATCTAGAATCGTTGGGCTTTTGTCCGTCAGAATAAACGGTTTTGTTTATGAATCAGCTTTTATAGACAATTTTAAAACCCCTAATTTTTTAGAATTCGGACCTATTCCAGTTTATTTTGAAATATTAAATAAAGGTGGAATGCACATTACCCCATTTGGACAAATTACACTTACAAGCTGGTTTGGAAAAACTATAGAAAATAAAACATTAGAACCTAAAAATATCTTTCCAAATGCTAAAAGAATATATGAAGATTCAATGGGTAAAACTTGGATGTTTGGAAGATATATTGCAAGCCTAACAGCAAGTTATGGTGATCAAGGGAAAACTTTAACCTTAAATCAATTTGTCTGGATTATTCCTATAACTTTAATTATAATAATAACTCTAGGTTTAATTATAGTCACAATGGGTATAGTTTTAATTAATAAAAGATTTAAAGCAAAACAGGTCAAATTGGAAGAAAAATTAGAAGAAGAAATAACAGAGCTTGAATCTCTAAGAAATAAATTCAAAGATAAACTACCAAAATAGCCTTAAGTACTTGACAAATAATTGTGGCATGGTTCTAACACTTTATGGCGCTAGGCAAACAGGAAAAACAACTCTTATTAAAAACCTATTCGGTGTTAAAAACCAAAATTTCTTGTATTTAAATTGTGAAGAACAAAGAATAAAAACAAAACTTATTCCCGATTACCCCAGCCTTAAAAGCTTAATAGGGGGACTGTCGCCCAATTAGCCTTGTAGCCTTAAGTTGTATGTGATACAGTTTGTATATGTCTTCTGCTCAAGATGGTGGGGTTTTAATTTCTGAAGAAGAATTGTTTTCTTCTGTTATACTACCTGA
>Ga0209210_1000603_pt1 | contig 36703 bp, 37 predicted proteins | sample RifGroA1_FD_183991 | JGI IMG/M metagenome (GOLD analysis project Ga0209210, IMG submission 183991) | Contaminated groundwater microbial communities from Rifle, Colorado, USA - Rifle Groundwater A1 (SPAdes) (version 2) | ecosystem: Environmental > Aquatic > Deep subsurface > Groundwater >...
TTTTTTTATTTTTTAAAAAAGATAATTAATCCCCAAAAGCCCAAGAGAAAATCGCATCTGCCTGATCTTGACAAAGAAAAAATTGTAGAAGGAGAAATTATAGATGAAAATAGCGATAGTCGTTGACATTCGCTATTTTCATTTAATTCTAACAATTCCATGGTTAGATTCCCGACCGTAAGGCCGCGGGAAGCTTATTGACAATTTTTTTGGAATTTATCTGCAAAGATCGAGAAAGCAGGATTATTTTTTGCTTGCAGTTTTAAAGCCAGGTTATAAAGAGCAGGGCAATAAATGGGATTGATGTCGAGAATTTTTTGATAAACAGCTATTTCCTGATCATCAAAATTTTTGTTTTGGAAAAAATGTGCGAGTTGAATTAAGCTTTTTAAATTGGGATAATCAGTTCTAATGGTTGGTTTGACCCGTTTCGCCGCGAGGCGAGTATTTTTATCGCGGGTATAGATAACAGTAAAATCATCCAGATAAATCATACGCCATTTATTGTTCTGACTAATTTGCTTTAGGAAAGCTTCTGCCCAGGGGGTCTGGTCTGTATGAGAGAAAAAGATTGTTTGAAAGCTGTATTGTTTGTCAGCAAGTTCAAACTTTCTCTTATCTAGTTGCATCGGGATATATGTTTCTTGAAAAAAAGATTTAGGATAAGCCTCGGGTCTTCCGTCAACAAAAACTTTTTCTTTTGGATACAGCCTGTAAATCAAATAGCTTCCGATGTCAAAATTGTTAAAAATAGGCCCTGTTAACTTTTGTTTTATAAAAAAATCTACTCCATCTTTTGCGCCGGTTTCAACTCCGAACCCAAAGCCTTTTTTTGCATAAACTTGCTGAGCTTCAAAAACAGCCAGTCCCAAAAAGAGAATCAAGAAGATAGATTTAATATTTTTAGAAAAAGAGATTTTAATATTTGAAAAAGATCTCGCGAAGGGAATAAAAGTCGCAAAAACAAACAAGGGGAAATTGCGGATAGCAGTAATTGCCAGAATTGAGAAAAAAATAAAAATAAACCAATCCGCAGGGCAAGTTTTTCGCCTGAAGACTAGGAGAAAGAACAATAAAAGAATAGCGCTTATTCCAAAAAAAAGAATAGCCGGATTATGAGAATAATTCCAAAGAAAAAAAATATTTTGATTTTCCGCAATAGAGTAGCCGTAATTTTGAAAGACTTCAAAAGGATACAAAGCTCCTTTTAGCCCGCGGGGGTTAATTAACGTTAAAAGTATGGATGCCGTTAGGATAAAGAGAAGCATAAGAATATTGTTTTTTTGAACTGGTTTTGGAATTTGGTTTGAATCAAAGTCCCGAAATAAATTCTGAATAGCAGGGGCAATTGCATCAATTAAAAATAAAAATAAAACAGCAATGCCGATTGGGAAATAAATGTGCATATTGGTCCATAAAAGTTCTATGAATGGAAGAATAAGAATCCATTTAGTAAACTTTTCTCTGAATTTGTAAAGAATAAATATAAATAGAGATAAAAACATAAAGCTGAAAGATTCAGGCCTGACATCTGTTCTTTCAAAAAGAATTGGAAGATATAATAATGAACAAAATAGAAGAGTAAGTGCGCCTACTTTTTTATAAATAGAAAAAATGATTAAACCAAAAGACAGTAAAATAAGAGTAGCATTGGAAATAAGGAGTCCGTTAAAGCCTATTGTCTGAAAAGAAATTGAATAGAAAACTTCGGATAGCCAATGGTGATTTATGAAAGGAAAGTCAGGATAAGTGTAGGAAAATAAATTTGTTTTGGGAACCGAATGAGTTTCAAGAATTATATCCCCTGTTATTAAATGTCTGCCAAGGTCTTGAGTAATTGCAGTTACGGGGTGAAAAAAACCAATAAATATTAAAAGTAAAAGCAAAGACGTAACAAAAAATTTCATAAAGTATCATTGCGCGGCCGGTATTGAAGAGCTTCTGCAATATGCGTTGAATTTATTTCTTTTAATCCTGCTAAATCCGCAATAGTTCTGGCTAATTTTATAGTTCTATTGTATGATCGTGCGGATAAATTCATTTTTACCACTGCCAATTGTAAGAGCTTAATGCAGTTCTCATCTAATTTGCAAAATTCTCTTATTTCCTTGTTGCCCATTTCCGAGTTGGAAGAAATTTTGAAATTCCTAAATCTTGTGGTCTGAATATCTCGGGCTTTTTGCACGCGTTTTCTGATTACGCTGGAAGTTTCTACATTTTTGGCATCATAAGCATGTAATTTTTCTACTTTTACAGCAGGCACATCCAGATGAATATCAATTCTGTCCAGCATCGGTCCGGAAACTCGCCTTTGGTAGCGGAGAATTTGATTAAGATTGCATTTGCAATTTTTGGCAGGATTGCCAAAGAATCCGCAGGGACAGGGGTTTTGGGCGGCAATCAACATGAATTTTGCCGGAAAATTTACTCTTCCTGCAGATCGGGAAATAGTAACAATCCCATCTTCAACGGGTTGACGCAATGTTTCAAGAACATGGCGGGGAAATTCGGGAAATTCATCCAAGAAAAGAACGCCCCGGTGGGCTAAGGAAATTTCTCCGGGATGCGGAGTGGTTCCTCCGCCAATTAGCCCAATGTGAGAAGTGGTGTGATGGGGAGAGCGGAATGGTCGGGTGACAATAAGCGCTTTATTGTTCAAGAGTCCGGAGATGCTATAAATTTTGGTTACCTCGAGAGCTTCTTGTAGTGTTAAGGTCGGAAGAATTGAAGGAAGTGTTCTGGCTAAGAGAGTTTTGCCGGCTCCCGGGGGGCCTTTTAACAAAATATTATGATTTCCTGCGGCGGCAACTTCCAAAGCTCTTTTTGCTCCTTCCTGTCCTTTGACTTCGCTCATATCAAATTCAAAAGCTTCATTGTTAAAATGATCTTTCAAATTCAGATGCTTCAAGGGATTTATAAGTTTTTGTTGTTTCAAATGGAAAAAAAGTTCGGATAAAGTATTCAGAGGATAGATTTTTAAACCCTTCAGAATTGCTGCTTCCTTAGCGTTAATTGATGGTAGAAAAATTCTTTTTAGCTTTTTTTCTTTAGCCAGAAGCGCTTGGGGTAAAACGCCATTGGTATGCCTTAATCTGCCGTCCAAAGACAGTTCTCCCATAAATATACTATCTGCAATATCTGCTTCGATTTGCCCGCTGGCTATTAAGATTCCTAAGGCGATTGGCAAGTCGTAAGATGGTCCTTCTTTTGGCAAATCAGCCGGAGCTAAGTTTACCGTTATCCGATGATCGGGAAAGGCTGCGTTGGAGTTAAGGACAGCTGACCTGACACGTTCTTTTGCTTCCTCGACTGCCTTATCCGGTAATCCTACAATTGTAAAGCTTGGTAAACCCCGTGAGGAAATATCTACTTCAACTTCAACCGGAACCGCATCAAGGCCAACCACCGCAGAAGAATTCACTTTCGCCAACATACAATTTATAATACCATGTTTTTATAGGTGGTATAATAAATTAACAATTTTTAACTCTTGACTTATATATCAATTTTGATATAATATATGGAATTTCAAGTAACGTACTATAAAGACAGTTTAGGAGGAAAACCCGTTGAGGAATTCCTATTAGAACTAGGGAAGAAAAATCCGAAACTGCAGGCTAAAGCATTTGAAGGGGTCTTAAAACTAAGGAATAAGACATATCATGCAGAGCCGTTATCAAAACACATAGAGCCGGGTTTATGGGAACTTAGGATAAAATCGGGAAGCGATATTTTAAGAATTTTTTATACGTTCACGAAAGGAAGAGTGATTATTTTATTGCATATTTTTATAAAAAAGAAACAAAAAACACCAAGAGGAGAATTAGAGTTAGCAAGAAAACGATTGAAGCAAATAAAAACAGAGGAGGCGAATTAATATGACAAGAATAAAAGATGATCTTGACAGGACAATAGAGAAAGCATTAAAAATAAATCCTTCTTTAAAAGAAGAGATGGAGAGAGCTGGGCGGGCGTGGGATATTGCGTTTCAGATATATGATTTAAGAAAAAAGTCAGGATTAACACAAACCCAGCTTGCAAAATTAGTTAAAACCAGTCAATCAAATATTTCCCGCATTGAATCAGCGGATTATGAGGGTTATACTTTCAAAACCCTGGAAAAAGTTACGAAAGCGCTAAGAGCAAAATTGGAGATTAGAATTATTCCGCAAGCAAATAGTAGTTGTAATTAGTATTATAATTAAAGACATGAAATTGAACATTGACTATTGGACGTTTTTTGGTTTTTTGGCTCAGTTTGTTTTTTTTCTCCGATTTATCGTGCAGTGGATTTCTTCGGAAAAACAGAAAAAGAGCATTATTCCAATGGGCTTTTGGTACCTAAGCGTTGTCGGAGCATTAATGATACTTGTCTATGCGCTGCAAAGAGGAGATCCGGTATTTATTTTCGGACAATTTTTCGCCCTAATCATTTATGTCCGTAACATTGTCCTTCGCAAAAGAACACAAACAGAAGACTAGCTAAGGCTAATTTACTCCGCCTGATGAGCGTTTACCCTGAGTTTACCGAAGGGCTGTTAGGACCTATTTTGTTTGAGGAGAGTCGTTTACATGTTGAATAACAAGCTAATGTTGTTAATTTATTTATATCCTTCCGCTTGAGTATTAAACATATGAGCGTATTTACCCTTTTTTTCGATAAGCTGTTCATGGGTTCCTCTTTCTATTATCTCGCCATTTTCAATAACAAAAATTTTATTTGCATTTCTGACAGTAGAAAAACGGTGCGATACAAGAATTAAAGTTTTATTTTTATATTCCTTCTCAATGTTATTAAAAATTTCATATTCCGCCTCAGCGTCAATAGCGCTTGTTGGTTCATCCAGAATAAGAAGTGGGGAGGACTGATAAAATGCTCGTGCAATTGCAAGCTTTTGCCATTGTCCAATTGAGAGTTCCTCTCCACCCTCATATTCTCTTCCAAGCGTTTGGTCAAACTTATGAGGAAGTTTTTCAATAAATTCATATGCTCCCGCTTTTTTGGCAGCTTCAATAATTTGTTTTTCATCTTGCTTGGTCGGGTCACCAAGAATAATATTATCTTTGACTGTTAAGTAATAATGAACAAAATCTTGAAAAAGAGTCCCCATATGTTTATACCAATTGGAAAGCTTAAGTTCTTTTATGTTTATGCCGTTGATAAGAATTTCCCCATCAGTCGCATCATAGAAGCGGCATATAAGTTTAATCAGTGTTGATTTGCCTGCGCCATTTACTCCAACAAGCGCAACACTTTCCCTCGAGTTAATAGTAAAAGAGATATTCCTTAATACATCTTTGCCTCCCTTGTAATGGAATGAAACATTGCGAAACTCTATTTTTGGAGGAGTAATTTTTTCAAAAACAACCGGATGAGAAGATTCTGTTATAAGTTTGGGCAAATTTAAGACTTCAAAATAATGGTCGATATATAAATTATGCTCATACATTTCTCCGAAATTGGTAACCGCATTTGCCGCACTGCCATTCAATTGATCAATCATATTAATTAATAAGGTGAAACTACCAATCGATATGATTCCTGCTAAAACGTGTGGCAATTGTGAGTAGGCAATGATAAAAAGAACAGTAGTTTCAAGTATTGGAGGATAGGCAAGTTGCTTGAGGTAGTTATCTAAGGGCTTTTTATTCAAATTAAGCAAATATTGCTGGGTTTCTTTTAGTTTTGTAAGAAGTGTTTTTTGTGTTTGGAATATTCGCATCTCCCGTATTGCCTCTGGCATTGCCAAAAGCCACGTCAAATACCAGATTTTTCTTACTTGTGGAGCGCCAGATCCATAAATTGACCATTGAATTGTTCCGTATTTTGCTCGTAAGTAAAGTCTGGGAAGTGTAATTATTGTAATAATAACCGGTATCCACCAACCAAAAGGAAGAAGCACTATAAAAGCAGCAATATATGAAATAAGAGAGCTAAAAAGATAAGCAAACATTCGTAAAAAATCAGGAGGCCGCCAAGTCATAGTATCTCTAGTTTTCGAGATAAGATTTTGAGTCGTTGCGTCTTCAAGGTGAGCAATATCCAAATTGGAAAGTTTATCATAGAATTTCCTATTCAACTCATTTTGTATTGTGTAGCGAAAAAGATAATCAAAATATGTTGCATTAAGTCCCCATTGAATAATATTTTCTGCAAGATTGAGGATATAGCGAGCAGCAAGGACAGCAATAATTATTAAGGGGATTGTCGTAATTCCTCCATTAGCACCAATTAGATTATCAATTAGGTATTTTAATGTTAAGCTTGCGATTAATGGCGCGAGAGCCCCAAGCATTGCGGTAAAGTAGTAGCCAAAGGTTACCTTCTTATTCATTTGCCATGCCAAAGCAAGCATCTTTCGCAAATTTGATAAAACATGTTTAAATTGTTGGAAACCTGCTTGTATTTTCATATCTTCAATTGTATCAGAAAATCCTACAATTGCTCGTTGAGATAGCTTCAAATTCTTAAACTATGTATATTTTTTCGGGAAAAGGTTTTGAATGGCAATAAGCATATTTTGCTTACAAATATATTTGAATTCAAATTTAGGTTTGTGTGGGATTTATTTTATGCTATCATAATTACATGGACGACAATTCTAAAATTGCAAATCAAAATACGCCTCCGACTACTCAAGCTGATCAAGCGCAGGTTCAGCCAGTTGCGCCGGTTCAGCCTTCTGTGCCGGTTGGGTCAGTCAACAAAGAAGTTGAACCTGCCAGCGCACCTGTCTCTGAGTTTGTTAAACCTTCGGAAGCACAACCCCAGATTGATCAAGATCTTGCAGAATTGGGAGTTGAAGCAAAAAAAGACGAACCCAATATTGCGGATGAACATAAAGATTTCATTGACCATGCGGGCCAGTATACTCCCGTCTCAACTTCTCCTTCAGGCAAAGTAACTATGCCGATGTCGGAAAAAGAAGTGGAGAATAAGTTAAAAACAGGGCAGGACGACGATTCCGGAAAATGGCTCGCAGGATTGATAAGAAAAATAATAGCCTGGGGCTTAAGAGTTAGATAAAAACAATGCAAAACTTTTCAGTTGATAACGCTATAACATACTTAACAAATTTGGCGGTGCTTATTTTTGGCCTAATTGTTTTAGGTATTGTTTTGTTCTTTTTGGGAAAGTTATTAATCATTTGGTATAAAAATAGAGGCAGAGAACAAGTTTCCCTAGAGTCGGTATTATTGCAAATAGCTCTTCCACGAGATAACGAAATTAAAATAGATACTGCAGAACAATTATTTTCCTCCCTTTCGGCTATCGGTAAAGGAGGGATTTTCAAGTCTCCTCCGCATTTGTCGTTTGAAATAGTTGGGATGCCGGGAGACATCCGTTTTTATGTACATACTCCAAAAAAATTACAAGATCTGGTTGAAAAACAGATCAACGGAGCATATCCGGACGCGGAAATAAAAATTGTAAGCGTAGATAGCGTAAAAAGAGAAGGTATGATAATAGGAAATGAGTACAATATCTTTTCACGTGAGGGTAAGGTTGCTTTTACGTCCTTAAGACTTAAATCCGAAAATTACAAGCCAATAAAAGTATATAAGGATTTACCAACAGACCCTTTATCTTCGATTACATCAGTTCTCGCCAAAATGACAGAGGGAGAAGGCGCTGCTATTCAAATTTTGATTACACCTGGCGACTCCAATTGGAAAAAACACGGAAGAAGTTATCTTGCCAAAACCAAAAAACTAGAGTCAAATCCGGAAACAGCCAAATATTCTTCGGATGCAAAAGAGTTGGAGGGAATTGAGAATAAAATCAGTAAGCCAGGATTTAAAACTACAATAAGAATTATCGTTTCTTCAGCGTCTAAAGAATCTGCAGAAGCTCATCTAGGCAATATCATGAGCATCTACAGCCAGTTTGAAGCCATAAATTCATTTAAAAAAAATAAGCATAGATTTAAGGGTATGTTTATGAATGATTTCATTTACAGATACTTGCCGATGTGGGGAGATTCTTCGATTTTGACCAGCGAAGAGTTGGCAACTCTATACCACTTCCCAAACAAATCCGTAACGACTCCAAATATATTTTGGATGAATGCCAAAAGGGCTCCTGCGCCCGCAACCATTCCAACTTCCGGATTATATTTGGGCAAAAGTACATATCGGGGATTGGCCAAACCGGTTTACATGGACATTGATGACAGAAGGAGACACATGTACATTATTGGCAAAACCGGTACGGGAAAATCAGAGTTTCTCAAGGACATGATCATGCAGGATATTAGGTCCGGTCAGGGCTTGGCTGTTATTGATCCGCACGGGGATTTAATTGATGATATTTTGCCAATGATTCCGCCAAAAAGGGCAGAAGATGTTATTCTTTTTGACCCGTCAGATACGACACGTCCAATGGGACTGAATATGCTGGAAGCCCAAACCGAAGAGCAGAAGCATTATGTTGTCTCCTCGATTATTGGGCTTATGTACAAGCTTTTTGATCCTAATAAGACAGGCATTATCGGACCCCGGTTTGAGCATGCGATCCGTAATGCAATGCTAACCGTTATGTATGAGCAGGGTTCTACTTTTGTCGAGGTGGTTCGTGTTTTGACTGATGCTAATTACGTACAGGAACTTTTACCCAAAGTTATGGATCCGATTATCAGGCGTTACTGGACAGATCAGATTGCCCAAACATCTGATTTTCATAAGTCTGAAGTTTTGGATTATATAGTTTCTAAATTTGGCAGATTTGTTACTAATAAAATGATTAGGAATATTATCGGACAGTCAGACAGCTCATTTAATTTCAGAAAAGTTATGGATGAAGGAAAAATTCTACTAATAAATTTAGCCAAAGGAAAAATCGGCGAAGAAAACTCACAATTCCTAGGTCTTGTTCTTGTCCCAAAAATTCTTGTTGCGGCAATGAGCAGGCAGGATATGGCTAAAGATTTAAGGAAAGACTTCTTCTTGTATGTTGATGAGTTCCAGAATTTCGCCACTCCTGATTTTGCCCAGATTCTCTCGGAAGCACGGAAATACAAGCTAAATTTAATTGTTGCCAATCAATTTATCGGCCAGATGGATGAGGAGGTTAAAAACGCAATCTTTGGAAATGTTGGATCCCTAATCTCCTTTAGGGTTGGGGTAACCGACGCAAATTATTTACAGCATGAATTTCAGCCGGTTTTTGCCGAAGCGGATTTAATCAATGTGGAAAGGTACAATACTTATGTCAAAACAATCGTTGGAGGAGAGCCGGTGACGCCGTTTTCTATGGATTTGACCAAGGATTTGAATAAAGAAAAAGCCTTAGCTAATCCAAGAGTAGCAGAATTAGTTAGGGAATTAAGCCGACTTAAATACGGAAAAGACGCAGCCGCAATAGAAGCCGTAATCGCCCAAAGAGCAAGATTATAATGTAGTGGGCTCGGAAGGAGTCGGACCTTCTGCATTGATCTTATAAGGATCACGTTCTGCCGATGAACTACGAGCCCGTAAATTCAGATTAAAGTATATCATAGCTTGAGAGTGGATCAAAGAAGATTGGGATTTATCTTAATCTTAGAGTTCGGTGAGAATACCATTTTCTTTGGCGCGGTCTTTCAAATCATTTATTTTTTTTCAGCTATTTCAATAAGAATTTTTGGGGTTAGTGCTTTTTGGGGCTTTAGGAATTTAGCTACAGGATCGGTTAAAAAATGTTTTCGGTCAAGCGTTACTAAAAAATCTGCTTTTGATTTATAACTTTCTGCCAAGATAATGCTATCTTTTTCTACTATTACTTTTTTTGCTTTTTTAATAAATTTATTATTTGGTAATTGTTTGAGAATCTTCAATTTGTCAACCAGCATAAAAAATCTTTCCAGATGATAATCATTAAGCTTATTTCTTACATTTCTTTCTGTTTCTGTTAAAAAAACTTTTGAGGTTAATAATTTTATATTTTTCAAGGTAAAAATTTTAGAAGAACCTCCTGTAGGGGAATTAACGGCAGAAAAAATAACACTTGAATCCACAAAAACAGTCTTCATTTTCAGAACGTTCTACGTTCTAGGGGATATCTTCTTTTTCCCATTCCTTAATTTCCTCGTCGCTGAATTCCCTAGTATATCTTAGGAGTTTTGGATCAATAAAGGTTTTTCTATATGTTTTTTTTACCTGATTTTCCAAACTTGTTAAATATTGAATGTCAACAAGGGCGACTTTTGGACTTCCGTCTTTGGTTAAAATAATATAGTTGTCTTTAGTAGCTTGGTCTGCCAAATTGCCAAGTTCGCTTCTAGCTTTTGTTATGGGGATAATATTGAATGGATAAGTTAACATATGGTCATTATATCTTATGTACGCTAAAATGTCAAGTATTATGTACAGTAATTAAACTTCGTCCGCCTCAAACTTCCTTAGCGAAGCTACTGAGCGGATTTTGATTTGGTAATTCTTCCCACCCCTTAGAAATAACTATAACACCAATTTTTTTCAAAAATTCTCTTTCTATTTTTAACAATTTTTCTTCTCTACTTTCATTAAAATCAGAAGATTCTTGCGAAGATAAGCTTGTCCATATAAATGCTTCATGGAGCAATAGCAAGTCGTTAATTTTTTTTGGCCGCCAAGGTTTGTTGGTTTCAGGATGTTTCTTTATTCCTGTAAAAAAAAATATGCCACGCATGTCAACTATAAAGCATTTTCCATCAAAACGGGTGGCAAAAAAAACGTCATTTAAACTTGGTAAACTGTAGTTATTGGGATCATTTTCAGATTGATGCGTATGGGCAATAATATTACAATCAACACTCTGTACATCATCTATCTCACCCCATCTTCCTCCTAAAGCCTTCCATTCTCCGCTATTTTTGGATCGAATTACTGCAATTTCGAATGGATTGTCAAACAACAAGGTTAATTCATGCTTTGTAGGCTCTTGCCATAAAGAGAGAATTTTTTCAGTCGTATTGAAGTATCTGAAACGGCTTGAAACTTCTTCTGGGGTATATTTCCCTAAAGGATGAAATCTATCGTGCATAATTTCTACAATTCGGTGAGAAGGTTGTTTTCTTTGGTGCGGTCCGGCACATATTCCAGATATCTTTCAGTTGTAGAAATTCTTTTGTGTCCCAAGACTTTGGAAATTAAAATTAAAGAAACGCCATGCTTTAAATGATGGGATACAAAAGTATGGCGCAAATCATTTACTTTGGCATTTTTTACTTCAGCTAAACGGAAATATCTTTCAACTGCAGTTCGGATATTTCTGATTAAGAATGGTTTGCCTGATTTCGTAATAAACAAGTGTTCCGAATTTGCTTTGGGTCTAATTTTTATGTACCGATTTAACGCTTCTTGAGCTCTGGAATTAAGAGGCACAACTCTCTCTACGTGTTTTTCGTAAGGGGCAATATGCAGTTGTCCTTTCTGAATGTCGGAGATTTTAAGAGCTGCTAATTCTCCGATTCGGATTCCGGTTTGAAGCAAGAGTTCGATAACAGCAAACATGCGATGATCATTTCCCGCAGCGTCTCTTAGGGCTCGATATTCTGTGGGAGTCAAAATTCTAGGAGCTGCTAATTGATATCTTGGATGCGCTACTAATAGGGAAGGATCATCAGTAATATACTCATTGATTTTAAGGAATCTATAGAAAGTTCTGGTTGAGTTGAGTTTTCTTGAAATTGACTTCGGAGCATATCCGTTTTTGGTCATCTTAGCCAAAAAGGATTCAAGATCATCCTTGGTTACGTCGTGAAAATGTTCCTTGGAAAGCTCTTTTAAGAAGCTAACTAGCTGCTCAATATCTTTACTATATGCTACAATTGTAGATAAAGAGCGCTTGTTTTCGCTCAGGTATTTCTTGAACTCTTGGTGCGCGTTTTTGATGTTGATTGCCTTCATACTTGGAATATTTGAAATTTAGATAGCCTATAATATCAGGAAAAGTGCTATAAGTCAAGATGAAAAAAGTTATCTTTATTATAACCGTAGTCATTCTGATTCTTATTATTAACGGCTTGGCGCGTTCAATGTATGAAATTTGGCAAAAAAAGGATTTTACTGCACAGACACAAAAAGAATTAGATTTTCAGAAACAGGAAAATCAAAGGCTGAAATCTGCTCTTTCGTATTCTCAAACGCAAGAGTTTGTGGAAAAGGAGGCTCGGGACAAGCTCTTCATGGTTAAAGCAGGAGAACGAAAGGTACTTATTTCAAAGGAATCAGACAGTTTTCAAGAGGTACAAAAAAACAATGATCCAAATTGGAAAAAATGGTTAAAATTATTTTTTTAGCTGTTCAAATACTAATTTAGCGTCCGTCGTATCAACCCCTCTGCCTTCCAAGTATGGTAAATCTGCTTCGAATTTTCTTGCGACGCCCATGTTGATTTTAGCGAGTTGCTCTGGAGTAAGACTGAGGTATAGGCGAGTACCCCCAAGTTGAAGATTATAGTATTCCTTAAGTGCATCATCAGTCATCTGTTCGCCAAATGAAACAGCCGGTTTTAATTCACCTTTAATCAGGTGTTCAAATCCACTGCCGGAACTTCCAGCTTTGCGATGGTCCTCTGGCGTATAGCTTAAGCCTCCTCTTATTCTATTTTCTACCATATGTTAATTGCAGATTTTATATCAGCAAAAACCAAATAAATGGGCAGCTATAGCGGTTTTCTTAAATATGTTGCGGGGTCGGGAGTTGCGCCCGACCTGTGAGATTATGCATCTGTTGCTCTGGTTACCCAGAGTGTCGGACTATATCTTCATCCCTATAGGGAGCTTAGCGTGTAGTCTCTACGGAGTCTCGCCTAGGCGAGTTCCCTCGGTATTGTCCTTTACTTTGGAAGGGTTTCACCGATATAGCTAAGTTCTCTTTCATTATTACTAATAAAAGGGCCCATATTGAGCCTCACGTGCACTGTACACTACCCCGCGCGTAAAAGCATCTTATCAGAATGAAAGGTTGTAGTCAATACGATATTGTATGCAGTTATATCTCAAAAATTTCTTATTGACAGTATGCATATATAGGAATATAATATAAATATGCATTATAAACAGGGTGTAAAGGATAAAGTCCGTTATTTAAGACAAAAAGGCTTTAGTCTTGGTCAAATATTCCAAAATACAGGTGTCCCTCGCACGACCATTCGTACTTGGATTGACGATATTGTCCTATCAGAAAATCAGGTGCTAACTTTGAGAGATCGCGTTCAAAAAGCCTTACAAAAGGGAAGAATAAGATCTCAGAAAATTCAAAGAGAGAAAAAAGAAAAAAATGAAAAAAAATTAATGAAAATCGGAATAAATGAAATTGGAAAATTAAGCCCTAGGGATTTTTTAATTGCGGGGGTATCCCTATATTGGGCAGAAGGATTTAAGAATAGACACGAACATCGCTTGGGTTTCTGTAATTCCGATCCGGCTATGGTTAAATTCTATATTCATTGGTTGGAAAAATATTTAGGCATTGATAAGAATGAATTAGTCGCACGATTAACGCTTAATTATCTATATAAAGATAAAGTCAATGAGACGCAGAATTATTGGGTTAAGACAGTTGGAGTACCATTAAATCAATTTACAAAACCTTTTTTTCAGACCTCGAAGTGGAAAAAACAGTATAATACGATTAATTATCATGGAGTTTTAAGAATTCATGTGAGGGAAAGCTTAGACTGTCTATTGAAGATGAAAGGTTGGATTGAGGGATTAAAAATGTTAAAATAGTTAGCACGCGCCAGGGTAGCTCAATGGTGGAGCACAACATTCATAACGTTGAGGTTGTGGGTTCGATCCCCACCCCTGGTACTTTTTATGAAGTTTATATTCAAAGGACACGAGTCCGATCTGGAAAAAGGGGAAATTTTCTTTCATTTTGGCTTCGAGGGCGAGAAAAACATTGATTTTACGGAAAAAATCTCTTTTTCCCCGGTTGCATTTAAAATTCCTGAGACGCTCCTTAAATCTTTGCTGGACAATTTGATGCTGATTCTGGGCGTCTCATATTGGAAGGCTTATTGTCCGAAGGAAATTGAGATTAAGGACAATTTTTTAACTCGCGAGCAGGCAGAATTTTGGAACACGGTTTATACCAAGGGGATGGGAGAATTTTATTACAAAAATAAAATCGATTTCAGAGAATTGATAAATTTTCCATACAACAATAAAAAGGCTAAGGGTCCGACCCTTTTTCCCAGGCAGAACCGTTCTTTGGTCGGAATTGGAGGAGGCAAGGATTCAATAGTTGCGGCAGAGCTTTTAAGGAAATCAAATAAACAATTCGATCTGGTTACATCCGGTTTTCCAATCCAAATTGAAATCGCTAAGATGATCGGCGGGCGCGTAATTAATACATTTCGGCAAATAGACCCCAAGCTTTTGGAATTAAATAAAGAAAAAGGTACCTACAATGGACATATTCCAATATCGGTTTATTACGCTTTTTTAATTCTTTTAATGGCTGCCCTGTTTGATTATAAATATGCAGTTGTTGGGAATGAAAAAAGCGCAAATTATGGAAATGTTGAATATTTGGGACAAATGATTAATCACCAATGGAGCAAATCCGAAGAGTTTGAAAACCTTTTTAAGAAATATGTGAAGAAATTTATTACTCCGGACATTGAATATTCATCGCCTTTGAGGAATATGACTGAGTTGCAGGTTGTTGAAGGGTTTGTAAAGTATCCTAAATATTTTAAAGTTTTTTCCAGCTGCAATAAAAATTTCAAGATATCGAGACCCTCCTTCGCCAAGGCTTCGGCGGGCAAGTGGTGCGGAGAGTGCGCAAAGTGCCTTTTTGTTTTTATCTGTCTGGCGGCTTTTCTGCCCAAAAAAGGAGTTTTAAATATTTTTGGAAAAAACTTATTTGAAGACAAAAGTTTAATTCCGCTTTTTGAAGAATTAATCGGTGTTAGAAATTTCAAACCGTTTGAGTGCGTTGGTACGCCGGAAGAAGTGAAAGAAGCGCTAAAGAAAATTGTAGAAAAAGGAAAATTTAACGACACAATTTTAATAGAACATCTTCAAAATTTATGAAACTTGCGAATGCTGAAAGCACCCTTTTAGGGTTAAAAAACAAAAAAATCCTAATTGTCGGAAAGGGAATAGAAGGAAATGCCGTATATGAATATTTAATAAAACATCTGCCGGAAAATAAAATTGATATTGTTGATCAAAAAGATGGCGTTGATTATTTGAGCGAGCAAAAAGAATATGATATTGCAGTAAAGTCTCCGGGTGTTGTACCCGAATTAATAACAATTCCGTACACAACTGCGACAAATATTTTTATGTCTAATGCAAAAGGAAAAGTAATTGGAATAACCGGAACCAAAGGGAAGAGTACAACAACAACCTTAATTTACGAAATGATGAAAGCTCAAGACTTGGATGCTTATCTGGGGGGGAATATCGGACAATCTCCTTTGGATTTCATAGACAATTTAAATGATAACTCATGGACAGTTTTAGAAATGTCCAGCTACCAACTCAATGATTTAAAAGTTAGCCCCTATATTGCAGTTGTTCTCATGATAACCAATGAGCATTTAAATTATCATAAAACTCAAGAAGCGTATATTGATGCGAAAAGAAATATTTTGAGATTTCAAAATACTCAAGATACTGCAATTATCAATAAAGATTATCCTGCAAGTCATGAATCTGACATTTATACGATTGCGAAAATTTTTAGAACTAGCCGCGAAAGAGAAGTGGGGAATGGATGCTTCGTAAATAAGCAAGCTATTTGGATGAACCGCGATGGTAAGACTGAAAAAATTATTAATGTTGAAAAAATAAAACTTTTGGGCAAACATAATTTGGAAAATGTTTGCGCTTCAATTTGTGTTGCAAAGCTCGCTGGTGTTTCGAATCAAAACATTGCGAAAGTTTTGGAAAAATTTAGAGGATTGGAGCACCGCTTGGAATTTGTTGGTGAGAAGAATGGTGTCATTTTTTATAATGACTCACTGGCAACAGTGCCGGAGGCGGTAATTCAGGCTTTGAAAACACTTCCTGACACGGAAACTCTGATTGCGGGAGGTTATGACCGCGGACTTGATTATTCAGGAATCGGAGAATATTTAAATAAAGGGCAAATAAAAACTTTAATATTATTTGCGCCCAGCGGAAAAAGGATTTGGGAGGAAATACGCAAAGCTACATCGGAAGCAAACCGGCCGGAAAAATTTGATGTGATCACGATGGAACAGGCGGTGAAAATTGCAGCTGCGGAAACTAAACCCGGAAAAATCTGCCTATTGTCTCCGGCATCAGCCAGTTTTGGAACATTCAAGGACTATAAAGACCGAGGAGAACAGTTCAAAAAAGCCATTAATGAAATTTCTAATTTCTAATTCCTAATTTCTAAATAAATCCCAATGAATAAAATACAAGATTTTAAGTTTAAATTTGAAATTCTCAAAAAAGATAAAAAATCAAAAGCTCGAGTAGGAAAAATTACAACTGCGCATGGAATTATTGAAACTCCGGCTTTTGTGGCGGTTGGGACACAAGCCACAGTTAAGGGATTAAGCCCAAAAGATTTGCAAGAAACAGGCGTTCAGGTTCTTTTTGGCAACACTTATCATCTTCATCTTCGTCCGGGAGAAGATTTGGTAAAAGATTTTGGCGGATTAGCAAAATTTATGTCTTGGAACGGGCCGACTATTACCGACAGCGGCGGATTCCAGGTATTTTCCCTGGGACAGCGAAAAATAAAAATACTTCAAGGGGATGAAGAAGCAAACTTGGTAAAAATTACGGAAGACGGGGTAGAGTTTAGGTCTCATATCGACGGTTCCAAGCATTTTTTTACTCCGGAAATTTCGATAGAAATTCAGAAAAAGCTAGGAGCGGATATAATTCTGGCATTTGACGAATGCGCGCCTCAGCCTTCGGACCATGATTATACGAAAGAAGCAATGGAAAGAACGCATAAATGGGCACTAAGAAGTTTAGCTGCTTTCAAATCCGAAATCCGAAGCACCAAATCCGAAACAAATTCAAATGTTCAAAATCCAAACAATAAAACTGTTTCGAATTTCGATATTCGATATTCGAATTTTTATCATAATTGGCAGCAAGCTTTGTACGGAATTATTCAGGGAGGAGTTTATCGGGATTTACGGGAAGAGTCGGCAAAATTTATTTCCGCTTTGCCGTTTGACGGTATTGCCATTGGCGGAGTAGCAGTTGGGGAAAGTAAAAAAGAAATGCGGGAAGCAGTTGATTGGTCTTACCCATTTTTACCGGAAGACAAACCCCGGCATTTGTTAGGCATTGGGGAGATCGATGATATTTTTGATGTCATCGAGCGGGGAATGGATACTTTTGATTGTGTAATCCCTACCCGTTTTGGCCGTTACGGAATTGTTTTTGTTGATCCTCCGGTTGGTAATTTAAAAAACAGATTTAGGATTGATTTAAATAAAGTAGTCTTTGCTAAAGATGCAGGTCCGATTTCCAAGACCTGTTCCTGTTATGTTTGCACGAACTTTACCAAAGGATACATCCATCATCTTGTCCGTGCGCAGGAACTTTTGGCTTACAGGTTAGCCAGTTACCATAATATGTTTTTTATAAATAATTTAGTCAAAAAAATAAGAGAGTCAATTTTAGAAGATAAATTCCAAGAATTAAAGAGGAATTGGTTAGGGTAAAGAATTTAACCCCATTGTCTGTTTTTTTTAAGCACTTACTACTTGACAAACTCTTTCAATATCTGTATACTAGTATGATGAAGTTAAATAAGAATCTTGAAGAATTGGCAGAAATGTTCTTAGGGATAAAAACAAGAAAGGAAATGTATGATTTTTTGCAAGGGATCCTGACGCCAAAAGAACTTTTGGAGATTTCTAATAGATTGCAAATTGTCAAAATGCTCAAGCGCGGTATTTCGCATCATGATATTGCAGGAAAATTGCATGTTGGTGTTGCGACAGTAACGAGGGGTTCACGAGAATTACGGGAAGGAAGATTTAAGAATGTATAAATTAAAAAACAAGAAAAGCATTATCGGTATTTTGGGCGGAATGGGGCCTCAGGCTTCATCGTATTTATATGACCTGCTGATAAGAATGTCAGTTAGGTATTTTTGGCGCAAAGAATAATTGCGACTTTCCGGAGATAATTATATACTCCATCCCAGTTCCTGATTTTATTTCCAATATTTCCGAGAGAAAAATAGCATTTGAAATGCTTAAGCGTAGGGCAATCCAATTACATAGTTTTGATATTTTATGTTTGGTAATTGCATGTAACACTGCTCATATTTTGATTGAGGAGCTTCAATCTGTTTCAAAAATTCCATTTATTTCCATGATTAATGAAGTGGCAAAACAAGTTAATAGAGACAGAATAAATAAAGTTGGATTAATGGCAACTCCATCCACAATAAAGTATGCTTTATATCAAAAAGCTTTGAAAATAAAAGGAGTAAACACGATCATTCCCAAAAGAAAAGAACAAGCTCTTTTAGAAAAAATAATCAGAAATGTTTTAAGGGGCAAAATAGCAGAGCAAGATCGGCAAAAACTTGTATCGGTTAGCGACTCTCTAAAGCAAAGAGGAGCACAAGCAATTATTCTGGGATGTACAGAATTACCCTTAATATTTCCAGAAAAATATGTTTTACCTGTCTATAATTCGGTTGAAATTTTGGCCATGGCTTTATTGCAAAAGTATTACAAACAAAATACAATATAAAATATGAAAAGAGTTTATTCGGGAATAAGAGCAACGGGGAGGTTGCATCTGGGGAATTATTTTGGAGCAGTCAAGGGAATGTTAGCCTTACAAGATTCTTATGACTGTGTTTTTTCCGTGGTTGACTTGCATACCATTACAATTCCCTATGATCCAAAAACTTTAAAACAATCCGTCAGGGAAATTATTATTGATTATCTTACTGCAGGATTGGATCCGAAAAAGTGTCATTTGGAAATTCAGTCAACAGTTTTACAGCATGTGGAACTCGCTTATTTGCTTTCTACTATTTATCAAGTTTCCCGTCTTGAGGATTTGCCAACTTACAAGGAAAAAAAGATTCAGTATCCAAAATATGTGAATATGGGGCTTTTGTATTATCCGGTTTTAATGGCTGCGGATATTTTGCTTTACAAGGCAGAATTGGTGCCGGTGGGAATTGATCAAGAGCCGCATATCGAAGTTGCCAGAGAAATCGCCCGCAAGTTTAATTCCATGTTTGGCCAAACTTTTCCGCAACCGCAAAGATTCAAAACCGAAGGAGACTATGTGCCTTCTTTGGTGGGGGCAGGTAAGATGAGCAAGTCAATTAGCGGAAGCTTTATTAACTTAACAGACGATTTGGAAACGATAAGAAAGCGTTTAGCCGGTGCTCCAACAGACAGCGGAGTTATTGGCGGAGAATTGCCAAAAACAGGCGGAACTGCGAATCTGTTTGCACTTTTAAGATTATTTAAGTTGGACAAAGAGTGCATTAAATTTGAACAGGACTATAAGGCTAAAAAAATCAGATATTCGGAGCTAAAAGAGGCTTTAGCCAAAACAATTTTTAAAGAATTACAGCCGTTTCAAGCAAAAAGAAAAGAGTTTGAAAATAATCCAACGTTGGTAGATTCAATAATTGAAGAAGGCCAAATAAAATGTTCCCGGATGGCAGAAGAGACAATGAAAGAGGTAAGGTTGAAAATGGGATTGGTTTAGAATTCCTTATCCAGCTAGAATTAACCTTGGATTGGGCATGAAATTGTGGTATACTTCTCGCGATGGCAAACGGAAAAAATCCTACAGTACAGAATAAAAATCATCGGAGACAAAAAATCGTCAAAGTTAAGCTTAATTTTTCGTGGAAAAATCTTTTAATTTATGCATTTTTGTTCCTTTTTGCAATGTTTATTTTCACGGGCATTAATAACAATCAATCATTTAAGAGTACGAAAACAATTCCTCTTTCTCAAGTGGTCTTAGATGTTAAGGAGAATAAAGTTACGGAAATAGAAGTTTTGGAGAATAAACTTGTGCTTACGGAAGGAAAAGAAACTTTTCAAAGCTTCAAAGAAGCAGGAGCAAATGTTTATCAGATATTTAAAGATGCCGGTGTGGAGCTAAATAAAACAAAGATTACCATAAAAGATGAAACAGGATTTAATAATTGGCTGAACATTATTTCTTCCGTTCTTCCAATTCTTTTGATGGTTGCATTTTTTTACTTTATTTTTCGCCAGGCCCGCGGAGCGCAGGAAAATATTTTTTCCTTTGGTAAATCCTCGGCAAAGCTTTTTAGCAAAGATACGCCAAAAATTAGCTTTGCAGATGTCGCAGGCGTTGATGAGGCAAAGCAGGAATTAACGGAGATTGTAGATTTCTTAAAGAATCCGGGTAAATATAAGGCTATGGGAGCTCGTACGCCAAAAGGTGTCCTGATGGTTGGACCTTCAGGAACAGGAAAAACACTTTTGGCAAGAGCAACGGCGGGTGAGGCAAATGTCGCGTTTTTCTCCATGGCAGGATCGGAATTTATGGAAATGTTAGTTGGGGTTGGGGCATCCCGTGTCCGGGATTTATTCAATACTGCAAAAAAAGCCCAGCCCGCAATTATTTTTATTGATGAGGTTGATGCGATCGGTAGACAGCGCGGAGCAGGTTTCATGGGAGGTCATGATGAAAGAGAGCAAACCTTAAATCAAATTCTGGTTGAAATGGATGGGTTTGCTCCGACAGAACAATTAGTGGTTATGGCAGCAACAAATCGGCCTGATGTTTTGGATCCAGCGCTGATTCGTCCGGGAAGATTTGATAGAAGAGTGGTTCTGGATATGCCGGATGTTGTCGGAAGAAAAGCAATTCTAGCAATTCATGCCAGAGGCAAACCTTTTGCGTCTGGTGTTGATTGGGAAAAGGTGGCCAAAAGAACTGTCGGATTTTCCGGCGCGGATTTGGAAAATATGCTTAATGAGGCGGCGATTCTGGCGGCAAGATTAGGTAAAAAAGCGATTGACACCAAAGATATTGAAGAAGCAGCCACAAAAGTAAAATTAGGCCCTGAGAAAAAAAGGCTGCAGTCGGATGAGGATAGAAAAATGACTGCTTATCATGAAGCAGGGCATGCAATTGTTTCATGGGAAATGCCGCATATGGATCCGGTTCACCGAATCTCAATTGTCAGTCGTGGCATGAGTTTGGGGCATACAATGATGGAGCCGACAGAACATGTTCATGAAACAAAAACAAGATTGGTTGAGCAAATTAGCGTAATGCTTGGGGGGCGAGCTGCGGAAAACATGATTTTCAAAGAAATGACAACCGGAGCAGCGGATGATATTTCCAAAGCAACTCAAGTTGCAAGAATGATGGTGGTTGAGTATGGAATGAGTGATTTGGGACCAATTAATTTGGACAATGAACAGAAAACTTTTTATGATCAGAAAAATATCTCCCCGATTATGGCAGGAAAAATTGATGATCAGATTAAAAAAATTACGGATGCAGCTTATAGAAATGCAGTGGTAATTTTGGCGAAATTAAAATCAAAACTTGATATTCTTGCAGAAGAACTTTTGAAAAAAGAAACAATTGATGCTGATGATTTTGTCAAACTCCTTGGCCCCAAAAAAATACTTGTTCCCGCAAAAGCCTAATTTGTAAATTTATTCCAATATTCTTTCCCAATTATCCCACGTGATTCGGAGTTTGGTTTTGACATGTTGATTGTATGGGGCTTCAAAAAGCACATGTTTCCAGACCGGCTCTCTCAAGCCGGTATGTTCGGGTTTGTCATCAATCAGTATGTCTCCAAAAACAAGGGTTTTATCTTTGATCATAATAATTCTTTTTGTCCACTCAAAACCCAGATTTATTGCCACCCAACGATATTTCTCCGGAACACAGTTTTTATAATTAGATATAGGACTTGTGCAGATAAGAACCTCATGTCCCAAATCTTGCATTTTTTTCAATGCTTCTTTACCTCCGGGAATTGTATTCAGATTCTCGAAGAATCCGGGAGCAGAGAGGATACTTTGTATCTCTTTTTCTAGCCCGTTTGGATAACTTTCTGCAAGGCGAAATGCCTTTCTTCCTTCAAGGGGCACCTTCGGATGAGTAGGAAATTTTTTTCCCCATGCCTTAATAAATCCCATTTCAAAATCAGCCAATACGCCATCTATGTCAACCAAAATTATTTTCTTATTCATGCATGTAGTTTAGCTTATTTTTAATAAAATCTACAATTTCCCGGCTCCCTTCCTGCACGTCCATAACGTCGGTTTTAAGATAAATTACAGCAATTCCTTTTTTCTCCAGAAAATCTTTCACCCTTTCGTAATGGGTATGGATTTGTTTTCTTCTTTCAAAATTTTGCGTAAAATTTCCGCTTAGAGAATTTTTATCTTTATTATTGTCAGAAGTCTTTTTCAGGATTTCTCTTCGTAAGGCTTCCTCAACGCTGCAATTGAGAATAATTACCAAGTCAGGGAGAGGTATATTTGCATTTCTGTGCATTTTCCAGACATCTTCCATGACCATTTCTTTTCCAATGGTTTGATAAGCCAAAGTTGTTGTTTCCCCGCGATTGGCAATCATAAACCTCCCATCCGACAATTGGGGAATAATTTTTGTTTGATAAATTTTTACCCTTTCGTTAATGATTGCTTCTGCAGTTTTTTTATCTCCGAAATTTTTTGCTGATAAAATCTTTTCTCGGTTATAATCTCTTTCTCTGGTTTCCTGGATGGAGAGAGCTTGAATACCTAGCGTATATAAATCTTTCAGGACCTGTTGAATAACGCTATCTTTCCCACTCGCACTTGGTCCGTCTACTATGACAAACAATCCTTTTGTTCTCATTTAATATGATTATTATAGTATAATTATCTGCATGAAGATATTAAGTTTTAAAAAACATTCAAAAGAGGAACTTATTAAAAGATTAAAAAAAGTAACGCTTTTACATTCTTCAAATACGGATAATCCGATTTATGTTTATAAAAATGCGGAAATCGAACTTGTTACTTTGCCTGTTTCAATTTTAATTCCTGAGCAGTTCTATCAAATAGAAAGAGTGTTAGGAAAATTGAAAGATTTGCAAGAAGCACTTCGGGAGAAGAACATAGACATGTTTAATCTTAACGGATATGTTTCTTCTTACGTTACGAATGAAAGCAAAAAGATACACACTTTGCTTCCGGTAGTTGTTGAGTATCAGCGCGAGAAAAATGGGTCTGTAATTCCAATTATTCTTGACGGGTGCCATAGAATAAGTATTGCCAGAAGTCAAAGATTGAAGACAGCGCAGGTAATTAAGATTGCAAAAGTTGATGAAAAATATCCAATTTTGGGTTATGTAAATCCTTATGGATGGCAGGATGTAAAGCTCGTACAAACAGCGCCCGATAAAAAGGATAAAAGGTTCTGGAGATTTCCGCTGGAAGATGTTTATAAATATTATCGGAATTTCAACAGTGCTTTTGAAAATGTAGGTGAACCAAGGAGATAAAAATAGGCTTTTTGGCTTGACAAATGGGACGAAACCGTGTAAAGTAAATTATGGAGCCGTCTTTCGACAAGCTCAAGGTAAACAGTTCTTCTTTTAAATTTGGATTAACTTTTGACGACGTTCTTCTGACCCCAGGCTTCAGTGACTTTTCCCGTAAAGATATAAATTTATCAACTAAGTTTTCCAGGAGAATAAAAATTTCCATACCTCTTGTCTCAGCCCCAATGGATACGGTAACCGAAAGTAAATTGGCAATTGAATTGGCCAAATTAGGCGGAATAGGAATTATCCATAGAAATTTAACAATTGAGGATCAGGTTTTTGAAGTAAAAAAAGTTAAGAATAGAAAATTACTGGTCGGAGCAGCAGTTGGGGCAAGCAAAGGTTTTGAAGAAAGAGTCAAAGCTTTGATTAAAGCAAAAACAGATGTTATAGTTCTTGATTCGGCGCATGGATTTACAAATGTTATGATTTCGGCAATTCGTTTCATTAAAAAAACTTATCCTAAAATAGATATTATCGCTGGGAATATTGCAACTGCCGATGGTGCTAGAGCGCTTATTGCAGCCGGAGCAGATGGGTTAAGAGTTGGAATGGGTCCTGGGGCCATTTGCACAACCAGAATTATTTCCGGAATGGGAGTTCCTCAGATAACAGCAATAATGGAAACATTTCGAATTGCCAAAAAATTTAGAATTCCGATTATTGCAGATGGGGGGATAAAATATTCAGGCGACATGGTTAAGGCATTGGCCGCAGGCGCATCAACTGTAATGATGGGAGGATTTTTCGCTGCAAGTTTAGAGGCTCCGGGAAAGTTAATAACTTTAAATCAGCAGGAGCTTCCTTCCCGGTTTCAAAAAATTTCCCAGATTAAAAAATATTATCAATTTAAAGAATATAGAGGAATGGGGTCGGAGGGGGCGATGAAAAAAGGAACTCAAATTAGATCTGAAGATGAATTTCATGGAAAAAATTACAAAGATCGGGTTTTGGTGGCGGAAGGAGTAGAGGGATTGGTACAGGTAAAAGGAAAAGTTTCAGATCTAGTTGATCAGGCAATTGGAGGAATAAAATCAGGCATGTATTATGTTGGAGCAAAAAATATCTTAGAACTTTGGAAAAAAGCGAAGTTTATTCGGATTACACAAGCTTCATTAACCGAAAGTCATCCTCATGACATTTTCATTACCAATCCCGGCAAAAACTACGCATAATGAATATCAAATTTCCAATATCAAATTTCTAATTTCAAATGAAAAACTACGATATTCACGAAAGAATTTTTAATTTTATAGTTAGGGTAATTGAATTTTCAGATAAACTTCCAAAAACGTATACAAATTTAATAATTCTCAATCAGATAACTAGGTCGGTTACATCTATGGGAGCAAATGATCAAGAAGCTGATGGCGCCTTGACAAAGAAAGATTTTATACACGGATTCACTCTAGTTCGTAAAGAAGGCAAAGAAACCGTGTTTTGGTTAAGATTAATAGGTAAAATAAGCTTAAAACAGAGTAAAGAGCTTGAAGATTTAATAAAAGAAGGTGGGGAGATTGTTGCCATTGTAAGCACAATAATTAAAAACACTTCAAAAAATAATAAATTGAGCAAATAATTTGATATTTGGTATTTGAAATTGGTAATTATTTGAAATTTTAATATGATTATAATTGTTGATTTTGGATCTCAAACAACCCATCTTATTGCCCGCAGACTAAAAGAAATTGGCATACAAACTTCAATAACCGATCCGGATGATACATTGAAAAAAATAAAAAAAAGAAAAACGCAAGGCATAATTTTGTCAGGCGGTCCAGCTTCTGTGTATGAAAAAGCAGCTCCAACAATTAATAAAGATATTTTTAATTTGAGAATTCCAATTTTGGGAATTTGTTATGGAATGCAATTAACGGCACATTTATTGGGTGGCAAGGTAGTTTCAGGCAAGAAAGAATATGGGCCAACGATTTTGCAAATGGCAAATGGCAAATGGCAAATGGCAAATAAATTGCCGAAGCAATTTACAGTTTGGATGAGTCATGGAGATGGGATAGTTAAGTTGCCAAAAGATTTTAAGGTAATTGGGTCATCAGATAGTGTTCCTTTTGCTTTTGTTGAAAATAAAAAGAGAAAAATATTTGGACTTCAATTTCATCCGGAAGTAGAACACACGGAACACGGTTTACAAATCTTGAAAAACTTCGTTGACATATGTGGTTTAAGAGCCAGTTTAACAATTCAGACAAAAATCAAAAATCAAAAATCAAAAATCAAAATTAAGGAACTTGAGGAAAATATTAAAAAAATTGTTGGAGAAAAAGATTATGTGCTTGGGGCGGTGTCGGGAGGGGTTGATTCAACAGTTGCTGCGGCATTAACAGCAAAGGCGATAGGGAAGAAATTTATCCCAATTTATGTTGACAATGGACTAATGCGGGAGGGGACAGAGGAGCATGTAATTAAAATATTTAAGAAAATTGGCATTAAGCCTGTAATAGTAAATGCGGTAGGGGAGACGTTATTAGAACTTAAAAAAATAACGGATAGCGAACAGAAGAGAAAAATTATTGGTAATTTATATATTAAAATTTTTGAGCGGGAAATGAAAAAAATGAAAGCCCAAAAACTGCCCGTAAGACATCTTTTGCAGGGCACAATCTACTCAGATGTTATTGAAAGTCAAGGTACAAAGAATTCGGCGAAAATAAAAAGTCATCATAATGTTGGCGGGCTTCCAAAAAAAATGAAATTAAAACTTCTGGAACCAATGAGAAATTTTTATAAAGATGAAGTAAGAAAAATAGGAAGAGAATTGGGTTTGCCTGAAGAATTTATCAACAAGCAGCCTTTCCCCGGTCCAGGATACGCGGTTAGAATTAGAGGGGAGGTTACTGAAGAAAGATTAAGAATGGAAAAAAAGGCAGATGAGATTGTATTGTCCGAGCTTGAAAAAGCAGGAATTTTACCTCAGGTTTTTTTATCTTTTCCGGTTATGACGAATGCTTTTTCTACTGCAGTCAAAGGAGACGGAAGACAATTTGGAGAAGTTGTGGCACTTCGGATTGTTGATTCGAAAGATATTATGACTTCCACTTGGAGTAGGATACCGTATGGCATCCTACAAAAAATTTCCTCAAGAATTGTCAACGAAGTTTCAGGAGTTTCCAGAGTTGTTTACGACATCACCACTAAGCCTCCTGCGACAATGGAGTGGGAATAGGTCATTTAGAAGCTTTAATGATCGGATTGAGCTCTTTTTCTAAAAATTCTTCGCATTTTTGAGGAGCATTTCCCACATGTTTCATAACTTTGTCAAAAGATTCTCTAACTTCATCCTCTCCAATAAATTTAGTGATTCTTTTATCTGAAGTTGCCAATTCTTGTAATGGGTTTGGTTTTCCTTCTCTTTTTGCATCGATTGCTTTTTCTGAAAGCTCAACAAGTATGGAGTGGGCTTCCATTCTGTCCATACCAGCCTCTACTAGTTTTGCCATAATTATTTCTGTTGCAAAGAAGGGACCGAACCTGTCCATGTTGGTTTTTATTGAATTATCATGTATTACTATGCCAGAGATAATCTTTTTCGTTCTTTCGAGAGCCTCATCAATAATTAGGAAGCTTTCCGGTATGCTACTTCTCTTTCCCGCAGAGTCCCTAAGGGTTCTTTCAAGCGTAATATATGCTGCAGTCATCCATGCTGCAAATGTCTGTCCAGGAAGAAGTTCAGTTAAGGAGTCTATGTTCTCAGAGTTTATGGGATTTTGCTTATGAGGCATTGCGGATGATCCTATTTGCCCTTTCCTTCTTGGTTCTGAGACTTCATCAATTGCTGAAGACTGCAGGATTTGAATGTCCAATGCGAACCTGTGTAGGGACTGTCCAATTTGTAGAAGAATGCTTTCTGCTGTTAGAGCGCCTTTTCTTGGGTAAGTCTGATCAGTTATTCCTGCCGGTTCTATACCAAGCTTTTTCATTACAAATTCTTCTTGTCTTTCCGCTGTCATATTTGTCCCTTCAAATATTTCACCGAAAGACGCTGACGTTCCGACAGATCCCTTAATTCCTTTGCCTTTAATCATCGGCTTCATGAAATTTAGAATTTTTAAGTCATCGACTAGATCCTGGGCATATTTTGCAAATCTGTAACCCATGGTGGTAGGTTCTGCCGCTTGAAGATGTGTCCATCCAACACAAATCAAGCCCTTATTCTTGTCAATTTGCGCTCCGAATGCTTCGAGTGTGCCTACCAATTTAGGTCTTAAAATATCAAAAGAATCATGAATTTGTTTTATTTCGGCATTGGAAAGAGCATCTTCTGATGTCATTCCGTTGTGTAGTATTTCTCCTCCAATTGGCGCAACTTCACTGTATTCCGCAATCGCTGCGGCCACATCATGGCCTTTTTCCTTTTCGAGTTGATCTATCCTTTCAACCGACAAATCATTCCGATGTTCTTTTAAATCTTTAACTTGCTCAGGCGTAACAATGCCAGCTTTTTGTTGAGCTTCGGCAACGGCAATCCAAACATCTCTCACATTAAGCCAGAAATTTTGCCTTGACCATATTTTTCTCATCTCCGGGCTTCCGTATCGATAAGTGAAAACGGATTGATAAGTTTCAAACCCTGCTTTAAAAGGCGCTGGTCTTTGTTCTTTCATAGATCTCATTATACTAGATTTTTATTATTTCATCTCTTTTCGGACCGGTTGATATGTATTTTATTTTAACTTTTGTTAGTTCCTCTATTTCTTTCAAATATTGCTTTGCCGGAAGAGGCAGGTCTTTATATTTTGTAATTCCTTTGGTTGGTTTGTTCCAGCCTTTGAGTGTTTTATAAATCGGTTTTATTTTGGAGAGAAAGCTTGTATCTCCGTCAAAATAATTAACTTTCTTTCCGCCTAAAGTATAATGGGTGCAGATTTTTATTTCCGGAAAACTATCCAAAACGTCCAACTTTGTAATCGCAAGTTGCGTAAACTCGTTTATATAGCAAGCAAATTTTAATAATTCGATATCTAACCATCCGCAACGCCTTGGTCTGCCTGTGGTTGCGCCGAATTCCCCGCCAACGGTTCTTAATTTTTTTCCGACTTCATTTGATAATTCAGTTGGAAACGGACCTTCTCCAACCCTAGTGGTGTAAGCTTTGGTAATTCCGATTATGTTGTCGATTTTATTTACAGGAATCCCTGCTCCTGCATTTATTCCTCCAGTTAGCGTTGTAGAGCCGGTTACAAATGGATATGTTCCCCAATCGTTATCCAGTAATGTTCCCTGTGCTCCTTCCAGAAGAATATTTTGCTTATTTTTAATTGCATTTTGAATTAGGGAAAAAGGTTCCCGAACATGCGATTTTATTTTTTCTCTATAATTTGAAAATATTTTTTCAATATTTTTTTGACTTAGTTGTTTTGCTCCAAGAGTTTTTAAAATTTTATTCTTTATTAAAAGTTGAACTTTGAGTTTTTCCGAAAAAGATTTCCTATCTATTAAATCTACCATTCTTATTCCGTTATAGCTTACTTTATCCGAGTAAGTTGGTCCTATTCCTCTTCCTGTTGTTCCGGTTTTGTTTTTACCTTTGGCTTTTTCATACAAAGAATCCAAAAGTTTATGATAAGGCATTATTAGATGACAACGCGGAGAAATAAATAATTTGTTTTCAAGTTTTATTTTGCATTTTTTAAGCATTTCAATTTCCTCAAGTAAAACCTGTAAGTCTATGATGACGCCATTTCCGATAATAACTTTTGTTTTTGGATGAAAAATTCCGGATGGGACAAGGTGTAGAGCGAATTTTCCGAATTTGTTTATTACCGTGTGGCCTGCGTTATTTCCTCCGTGAAAGCGGATTACATAATCTGACGTAGCGGAGAGGTAATCGATTATTTTTCCTTTTCCTTCATCTCCCCATTGTGCTCCGATTACTACACTTAGAGCCATAAATCTAACAAAAACTATTGTAGGCGAGGGAGGTGGGAAAAGCAAGAAGTAAAGTGATAGAATAGGGACGCCCCGCCTACGCTAAAGCTTCGGCGAGGTAAATATGGATGAGGTTAGTCAAATTAGGGAAAGGATAGATATAGTTTCTTTTATCTCCGAATACATTCCCCTAAAGAAAATGGGAAGGAATTTCAAAACGGTTTGCCCTTTTCATAGCGAGAAGACTCCTTCTTTTGTTGTTTCTCCGGAACGGCAAATTTGGCATTGTTTTGGAGGGTGCAGTAAGGGCGGGGATGTTTATGAATTTTTAATGGAATATGAAAATCTGGAATTTATAGAGGCTTTACGGATTTTGGCAAAAAGAACAGGAATACAGCTTCGTGAGTCAAGCTTTCAAGCGGGTACTTCTTCAAAAAAAGAAATAATTTATAAGTTAAATAGAATTGCTTTAGATTTCTATCATTTTGTCTTAACTAAACACGAAGCCGGTAAAAAAGCGCTCAGTTATTTAACTAAAAATAGAAAATTAGATGAAAGATTAATCGAAACTTTTCTGCTTGGTTTTTCGCCAAAAGAAGGTGTCTCTTTATCTAATTATTTAATCAATAAAAAGAAATACAAGAGAGAAGATTTGATAGAAGCAGGATTAGCTTTTTATGCGGGAGGTCCTTCGACAAGCTCAGGATTAAAAGATTTTTTCAGAAATAGAGTAATGTTTCCTCTTTTTGATCACAGGGGGAATGTGGTGGGATTTTCAGGACGCGCTATAGAGGAGCCGTACAGTGGTGGAAAATATATCAATACCAGGGAAACACTTGTTTATCACAAAGGCAGTATGTTTTTTGGTTTAAACACAGCAAAAGAAGAAATAAAAAAACTAGATAAAGCGATTATTGTCGAGGGGGAACTGGATGTTATTTCTTGTTATAGTATCGGAATCAAAAATGTAGTCGCAGTAAAAGGGACCGCATTAACTGAAAATCAAGTTGCCCTGATGGCTCGTTTTACAAGCAATATCTGCTTGTGTTTTGACAAAGACGATGCCGGTTATGAAGCTACGAAAAGAAGTCTGAGTTCTTTGGAGAAAAAAGGAATAAATATAACAACCTGTATTTTTGAAAATGGAAAAGATACGGATGAGGCAATTAAAAATGATTTAACCGCTTTTAAAAAAGCTATGAAAAGAAATATTCCGGTTTATGATTATATTTTTTCAAAAACATTTTCCTCTTTTGAAAAAGACAAGGTATATGGCAAGAGAAAAATAAGCGAAGAGTTATTGCCTATTTTTGTCAAAATTTCAAACGAGATAGTAAAGGAACATTATTTAAGGAAATTAAGCCTTGAACTTGGTGTGTCTTTGGAAGCTTTATCAAAAGAGATAGAGAAGATAGAAAAAAAGGAAGTCGTAAAGGAGAACGTTTTTGTTACAAAAAATCCGCCGGCTGGCGGAAAAAGATCAAGAATAGAAGTTTTGGAGGATTATTTAATATCACTTATTGTTCAGCAAGAAAATCCGAAAATATTTTTAGAAAAATGCTTTTCAATTCTTAAAGATTATAAATTTGAGAAAGATTCTTACCAGAAAATACTGGATCATCTCTCTGGCTTTTTCAAAAACAATAGTAAGTATAATAGTAAAAATTTTTTGAATCTTCTTCCGAAAGAATTGGTTAGCTCATTTGATAGCGCGTATTTATTTCCCTTATCTTCATTTGAAAGTGAAAATAAATATGTGAGAGAAGTGGAAAAAGTTTCAAGAGAATTGAGAGCGCTTTTTCTGAAAAATAGAATAAAAGAAATTTCAGACAATCTTAAGAAAGGCGAAAAGGGCGAGGATCTTAAAAAAATAACGGATTTGGAAAAGGAATTAGCTTTAGCGATTGGTCTTTTGGGAAAATCATAAAGTGTGGTAAAATATATTCAGCACCCCTTGAGGAGTATTAGTTTTTGTGGGAAAGTTGCTTCTAAAAAACTATGAAAAGAAAAGATAAGGCGCCCGATATACTTTCAGAGATTGTTTTATCGGCAAAAAAAAGAGGATATATCACTCAAGATGAGATTTTAGCTATTTTTCCAAAACCGGAGGAACATTTGATTGAGCTTGATCATTTATACAATAAACTTTTGGAATCCAATATCGATGTTTTCGAATCAGTTGTAAAAGATCAGGATGGAGAGAATAAGCCAATGGAGGCTCTGGAAAAAGAACTTGAGGCTTTGACAGTTCTTACGGAGGGTACAGTTTCAGATCCAGTAAGGATGTATCTTAAGGAAATAGGCAGAATTCCCCTTCTTAAGTTTGAGCAGGAAATTTCTCTGGCAAAAAGAGTAGAAAAAGGGGATAAAACAGCAAAAAAAGTACTCACTACTTCTAATTTACGCTTGGTAGTCTCGATTGCCAAGAAATATGTCGGACGGGGCTTAACGCTTTTGGATTTAATTCAGGAAGGAAATCAGGGATTAATCAGGGCTGTTGAAAAATATGACTGGAGAAGGGGTTATAAATTTTCAACCTATGCAACCTGGTGGATACGTCAATCCATAACCCGGGCAATTGCAGATCAGGCAAGGACAATTAGAATTCCCGTACATATGGTTGAAAATATTAATAGATTTTTAAGAACTTCCAGAAAATTAATGCAGGAATTGGGTCGTGAACCAGCCCCCGAAGAGGTAGCAAAAGTATTGGGAATAGAGCCTGAGAAAGCCTTGGAAATAATCAAAATTTCCCAAGAGCCAGCAAGTCTGGAAACGCCTGTCGGAGACGAAGATGATAGCAGGCTTGGAGATTTTATTCATGACGCAGCGGCCCCAACTCTATTTGATTCTGCATCAAGAGAACTTCTGAAAGAGCAAGTTGAAGGAGTGCTTTTGACTTTGTCAGATCGGGAAAGAAGGGTTTTGGAAGAGCGTTTTGGATTGAAAGACGGCAAGCCAAAAACTCTTGAAGAGGTTGGCCGCATGTTTGCGGTTACTCGTGAGCGAATACGTCAAATTGAGGCAAAGGCTTTAAGAAAACTCCGTCATCCATCAAGGGGAAATAAATTGCGGGATTATTTAGGTGATTAACTAAGGTATGGAAGAAGAAAAAAATAAATTTTTATCTTCCCAAACAATTTTCAGAACTCTTGCTTTTTTGGTTTTAATAAACATAATTTTTTTAGATGTTTTTCTTTTTAAAGATAAGAAAATAGAAATTATAGAAAAAACTGTTCCGGTTCCTGCTATTTCAAATTCCTGTCCGGTAAGTTGCCTGTCTGAAATAAGCAATGCAACAAAAACAGCAGCTTTATCTATTAAACCTACCGCTCCGCCAGCTGGCGGATTTACTCCAACGCCTACGGCAAGGTTTGTGTCTCAAACCCAAACCCCAACTCAAGCTTCATCTTCCGTAAAAGAATTTTTTGTACCATTCGGAGCAGGATCTAATTCTTCTGATGATTGGCAGGATATTTCAGGACTTAGAGCAACGCTTGACCCTGCAAATTATGGAAGCATAAAAACAGTTATATTTGAAGCAACTATTAGAATTCCAACCGGAAATGAAATTGCTTATGTCCGCCTCTATAACGCTACCGATAAGCATCCCGTATGGTTTTCAGATGTTTCTCAGGAAGGAGGAACTCCGCAGCTTTTAACTTCAAAGCCAATTATGCTAGATTCCGGCAATAAAACTTACCAAGTTCAGATGAAAACAAGCCTCAAATATCCAGCCTATCTTGATCAATCAAGACTGCACATTATAACTAATTAAATCCTAAAAATTTTTCCGTTTCGCTTGCTTATTCTTATACATTAAATATCCAATAATCAGCAAAATAGGTACGCTTATTATTACTATAAAATATTCTTCTGATAAGGAAGGTTCGTTTCCTGTCGTAATATCATCAAGCGCAGCCCAGTCAAGAAGGAGAATAGCAACGGTAAAAATTATTAGAATTTTCCGCTTCATCTATATCGTTTCTTAGTTTTTCTTAGCGTCAGCATTGCGCGTTTTATTGCCAGTCTTTTCTTGGTTTTGTATGAATGGGACCTTTTCATTTTCCCAACTCCGCTGCGTCTTTTTGATGACATATGCTTATATTATACACTATTTTTCACTGTTTTAACCGGGGACATGGTATAATGACAATCATGGGAAATTTTAATAGAGATAGAAATCAGTCGGGAGGTCGGAATTTTGGTCGACGTGATTTTGGTGGAGACAGGCCAATGCATCAAGCCATTTGCGGCAAGTGCAATAAAGAATGCGAAGTGCCTTTTAAGCCAACAGGAAGCAGGCCGGTTTTTTGCAAAGATTGTTTTCAAAACAAGAGAGCTTCAGGTCCAATGAGATTTGATAATAATTATCCAAGACATTCCAGCCTTGAAGACAGAGGAAGTTCAATAAATAGATCGGCGCAGCTTCAATATAAGGAACAATTTGAAGCATTAAATGCAAAGCTTGATAAGATATTGAGAATATTGGAGCCTAAAATTGCCACAGTTGTCGTTTCCGCAGAAGCTCCGAAAGTCCCAGAAGCCAAAAAAACAACTAGAAAATCAACCTCAACTAAGAAGAAACAATAAGTTTGCAGAGCCTACTTACGTTTTGGACAAATTAATGTAATATAAGTATATGGAATTTATTTTCATTTTATTTCTAATACTGTTAAATGGTTTTTTCGCTATGGCAGAAATTGCCATTGTAGCGTCACGAAAAAGCAAACTTACGCAAATGATTGCAAATGGCAACAAGAGTGCCGAAATTGCTTTAGAGCTGGCGGAAAATCCGGATAAATTTTTTCCAACAATTCAAATCGGAATTACACTTATTAGCATCTTAGCCGGCGCTATTGGAATGGCTACTTTAACAATGCCTTTCGCTGAAATTATAAAACAAATTCCAATTGTAGGCGCATATCATGATCTTTTATCCTTTTTCGTAGTTATCGGAGGAATTACCTATATTTCTCTGATCATCGGGGAACTTGTGCCAAAACATGTTGCAATCAGCAACCCCGAAGGCATTGCCGTATTTGTTGCTCCATTTATGCGGACGCTATTAAAAATAGCTCTTCCTCTAGTTGGATTTCTCAGTTTATCATCCGAGTTAGTTCTTAAGCTCTTAAGGATAAAAAAATTTTCCGCATCCAGCGTGAGCGAAGATGAAATTAGACTACTCATGAGCGAAGGAACAAGAGCCGGAATATTTAACATCATAGAAACCAGACTGGTTAATAGGGTGTTGCATCTTGATCGTCTGCGAGTTGATTCCCTAATGACGTCAAGAGAAGCCATTCAGTGGTTTGACATTAATAAACTTCCCGAAGACTTCAAGACATATCTTGCCGAACATCAGCATTCAAGAATAATTTTGTGCGATAGGTCAATAGATAATTTGGTCGGAGTAATTCATGCAAAGGATTATCTTCGTTATTATGCAAGCAATCCGAAAGTAGACATTAAGAAACATAGTCAAAAACCCCACTTGATTCCGGAAAATACGTCTGCAATTCAAGCGCTTGAATTATTCAGAAAATCGCCTATGCATATGGCTTTAATTGTTGATGAATATGGCAAGGTGCGGGGACTGGTTACATTTAATGATGTGTTGGAAGCTGTAGTTGGAGATATTCAGGAAAAAAGTTTTAAGAATTATTTGGCTTAAAAAATTCTGACTTTTTTATCCTATAATATCTTCCTCTGGTTTCGCCGGATTTTTCAATCAGTTTCCTGTCGAGAAGCTTTTTCAAATCATAGCGCAGAGTTCTTTCCGGCACTTGTATAAAACGTCTTCTGACCATGTCAAAGGATGCGATAATTTGATCTTTGATAATATTAAATATTTCTTCTTGACGGGGTGGAAGAAATAGATTATTTTCTTTTGCAATCTCTTGATTAACCTGGTTTTTTATTTTTTCTATCTGAGAATAAAATGCCTCAAGCATAAATTCAAGATAAGCATTGGTATTTTGCATCCCCTGACTTAAGTGAAAATAATAATCATCTTTATGCTCATCCAGATATTCTTCGAAAGGTACGGTAAGAGAAAAATCCCAGTCTTTTGATTTGAGAATAGCAGAAATTAAAAGTCTGCCTACCCTGCCGTTTCCATCCAGAAAAGGATGAATTTTTTCAAAGATAAGATGAGCAACAAAAGCAGCAATCAGCGGAAATTTTTCTTCAGAATTTACATAAGTCAAAAGCTCATCCAATAATTTCAAGACTTGGGTTGGAGGAGGAGGCATATAGACCGCCACACCTCCCTCATTAAAAATCGCGCTTACTTCTGTTCTAAAATGTCCCGCATCGGGTGCAATATCCTGCAAAACTAACGAATGAAGATGTAGAATAATGTTTTTTGTAAGAATATTTTTTCTGACATCCTTATCGATGAAATTTATCGTCTTGACGATGTTAAAAACTTCTTCTTTCTTTTCCTCTTCGGTTTCATTGCCAAATTCAAAATCAGAGATTTTCAGGGGATTCCCTTCAATACGGGCGGAAAAAAGCGAGCTTTTCAAAAGACTAACTCTCTGAATATTTTCTTTGATTGTGTTTTCAAGATTTAATGAAGAAAAATATAAACGTTGTGCTTCAATATTGGCTATAAGCGAAAGCATTTCGTCGGAAATGGTATAAATAGGAGGGATCTTCATGGAATTATCTTACCAGATCTTGCCGAATATTGCCATATCTTGCCAAATCTTGCAACTCGAGGCTAATTCGTTATTTTTTTGCCGAATTCGAAAACAATATGTCTTGGGTATGTTTTGCAAGCATGCAAGAATTGTGGTAAATTAAATTATGAACAAGGCTATTTGGGGAGTATTGGGAGTTTTAATAATCATAGGATTCGGAGTCTTTCTCCTCAATAAAAACAGCCAAGTAGCCGTTCCTACGGTTCCTGCAGCCACAGAAATACCAACTACTATCACTTCTACAGATTCAGCAGCACCTTCGACAACAGAATCTATAGTGGTTACTTATTTTGATTCTGGATTTTCACCAACCAGTTTGACAGTCAAAATTAGAGATACAATCACTTTTAAAAATCAGTCCGGCAAAAGTATGTGGGTAGCTTCATCTTCTCACCCAACACACACTGCTTACCCGGAGTTTGATGCCAAAAGAGGAGTGACTATGGGAGAGAATTATGTGTTTACATTTACCAAAGCGGGTAACTGGAAATACCATAACCACCTCGGCCCTTTTGATACCGGAGTTATTATCGTTCAGTAGTGTAAGTTTCAGTGTATCCCGGGAAATAATCTTTTTTAACTTGGCTTTTTTTTATTCCCATTTTCCCTAGCATTTCATT